>Ga0137410_10000037_pt1 | contig 90266 bp, 81 predicted proteins | sample CZODoug1_16funga_FD_108878 | JGI IMG/M metagenome (GOLD analysis project Ga0137410, IMG submission 108878) | Vadose zone soil fungal communities from Angelo Coast Range Reserve, California, USA - CZODoug1_16fungal (Illumina Assembly) | ecosystem: Environmental > Terrestrial > Soil > Vadose zone... | reverse complement strand
GCAACCACGAGGTGATGGTGCGCGGCACGTTCGCGAACATCCGCCTGAAGAACAAGCTGGTGCCCGACACCGAAGGCAACTGGACGATCCATCTGCCGACCGGCGCGAAGACGTCGATCTACGACGCGTCGATGAAGTACCAAGCGGCCGGCACGCCGCTGATCGTGCTCGCGGGCAAGGAGTACGGCTCGGGCTCGTCGCGCGACTGGGCCGCGAAAGGCACCGCGCTGCTCGGCATCCGCGCCGTGATCGCGGAGAGCTACGAGCGCATCCATCGCTCGAACCTGATCGGCATGGGCGTGGTGCCGCTGCAGTTCGGCGACGGCGAGTCGGCCGCGTCGCTAGCGCTCACGGGTCAGGAGACCTACGACATCGTGGGCTTGGGACTCGAGCGCGCGCGCGAGGTGAAAGTCACGGCTACGTCACCCGACGGTAAGAAGAAGTCGTTCACCGCCGTCGTGCGCATCGACACGCCGAAGGAGCAGGACTACTTCATCCACGGCGGCATCTTGCAATACGTGCTGCGGCAACTGGCGAGCGGCAAGCAAGCCGCGTGACGGGCTGACGAAGCAGGCGCCGGCGCAACATTGGCCGGCGCCCTACGAGCCGCCTAATACATCGCGAGCCGCTTTGACCTGCTCGTCCGGCACGAGCAGCCGCACGCTCGCGACTCCGCCCTCCATGGCGACGCCGACGCCGACGACTGTCGCCTCTATGCCCGCCGCGCGCAACGCGATGCGCGCGAGATCGGCTTCCGTGCGCGTGCTGTACGTCTTGACCACCTGCATGGGTCTTCTCACACCTTCGCGACGAGCTTCGTCCCGTCGATCGGCAGCCGGTGCAAGCGAACGCCGGTGGCGGCGAAGATCGCGTTGCAGACCGCAGGGGGTGCCCCGTTCGTGCCGGCCTCGCCGATTCCGCCCGGAGCTTCGCCGCTCGCGATCAGGTGCACCTCGATCGCGGGCGTTTCATTCATCCGCAACAAACGATAGTCGTGGAAGTTGCTCTGCCGAACGCGCCCCCGGTCGATCGTGATCTCGCCGTAGAGCGCTGCGGTGAGGCCGAAGTTGAAGCCGCCCTGAAGCTGCGCGACGACGGTGTCGGGGTTCACCGCGATGCCGGTGTCCACGGCTGAGACGAGGCGCCGCACGCGGATCTCGCCGTTCTTACCGACCTCGACCTCGGCGACGGTGGCGATGTAGCTGCCGAACGAAGCCTGGACGGCAACCCCGCGGCCGGTGCGCGCCGGCAGGGGCGCGCCCCAGCCGGCCTTCTCCGCTGCCAGGCTCAACGCGGCCAACAGACGCGGCGCCTTGCCGAGCATCGCGCGGCGGAACTCGATCGGGTCGCGGCGCGCCTTCGCCGCAAGCTCGTCGACAAAGCTCTCGATGGCGAACACGTTGTTGTTCGGGCCTACTCCGCGCCAGAAGCCCGTCGGTACCGGGGACAGCTCGTGCCGCACGTATTCCACGCGCAGATCCGGAATGTCGTACGGAACGTCGGCCGCCCCGTCGACGGCATCGCCGTCGATACCGTTCACGAACGCCGGTGGCGCCCAGCGCGCGAGAATCGAAGGGCCCGTGATTCGATGGGTCCACGAGGCGATGCGGCCGTCGGCCACGGTCGCGGCGAAGCGGTCGTGATACATCGGCCGGAAGACGTCGCTGCGAACGTCCTCCTCGCGCGTCCACACGATCTTGACGGGGCCGTCGACCTGTTTCGCGATCCGGACGGCCTTCTCCACTTCGACGATCTCCAGCCGGCGGCCGAACGCGCCGCCGAGAAGATGGTTGTGCACCATGACTTTCTCGGGGGACAGTCCCGTGATCGTCGCCGCGGCCGCCTGTGCACGCGCCAGCACCTGCGTGCCGACCCAGATTTCGCACGAGTCGGGCCGCACGTGCACCGTGCAGTTCAACGGCTCGAGCTGCGCGTGCGCGAGCAGCGGCAGCTCGTACGTCGCCTCGACGCGCTCGCCGCGCGCGAGACCCGCGTCCGCGTCGCCGACTCTCTTTGCCACCACGCCCTGCGTCTCGCTCGCGGCGCGCATGCCCTGCCACAACGTCTCGGTCGTCAGCGCCGCGTGCGCGCCCTCGTCCCACGCGATCGACAGGGCGGCGACGCCCTGCTTCGCCGCCCACATGTCGTCCCCGACCACGGCGACGAGGTCGTCGAGCACCACGACCTGCCGAACACCCTGTACTTGCTTCGCGCGGCTGTCGTCGACCGACTTGACCTTGCCGCCAAGCACCGGGCACTCCGCCACGGTCGCGAACTTCACGCCGGGGGGGCGAACGTCGATGCCGTACTTCACCCCGCCGTTCACCTTGTCGGCAGTGTCGAGCCGCTTGAGCGACCTGCCGATCAGTCGAAAGTCCGCGGGCGATTTGAGCGGCGGGTCTGACGGCGGCGGCACGCGGCTCGCGTCCGCCGCGAGCTCGCCGTACGCGAGCGTGCGGCCCGTCGCGACGTGAACCACGGCGCCGTTCTCGGTGCTGCATTCGTTCGCCCCAACGCTCCAGCGCCGCGCCGCCGCCTCGATCAGCATCAGCCGAGCCGTCGCGCCGGCCTTGCGCAACGGAATCCAAAATGCGCGTATCGAATTCGAGTTGCCGGTCGCTTGCATACCCAAGACAGGGTTCTTGTACAGCGGCTCGTTCGGCGGCGCATGCTCGAGCCTCACCTGCTCCCAGCGCGCATCGAGCTCCTCGGCGAGAATCATCGGGATCGCCGTGTACACGCCCTGCCCCATCTCCACCTGCGGCATGATCAGCGTCGTAACGCCGCTCGCGTCGATGCGGACGAAGGCGTTCGGCTCGAACGCGGCGGCCTGGGCCCGCGCCGCGCGGATCCGGAAACCGACGAGCAACGCGGCGCCAGCAGCGGCACCCGCCTGAAGAAACTCTCGCCGCGAGGTGCTCGCGCCCAATGGCGGGGATTCGGTTGTCATGGCGCTCCCCTGCTGCCGCTCGCTGCCGGGCTTTCGGCGGGCGTCTTCGCCGCCAGCTTGATCGCCTCGCGGATCCGCACGTAGGTCCCGCAACGGCAGATGTTTCCCGACATCGCGGCGTCGATCTGCTCGTCGTTCGGATTGGGCGTGCCGGCGAGCAGCGCGGTCGCCGACATGATTTGGCCGGATTGGCAGTAGCCGCACTGCACCACCTCGAGATCGAGCCACGCGCGCTGAATCCTGCGGCCCTCGGGCTTGTCGCCGATCGCCTCGATCGTGGTGACGCTGCGCTCGCCGACCGCTGCTATCGGCAGCACGCACGATCTCGTCGGCTGGCCGTCGATGTGGACCGTGCAGGCGCCGCAAAGCGCCATGCCGCAGCCGAACTTGGTGCCCGTGAGACCGAGAACGTCGCGGAGCGTCCAGAGGAGCGGCGTGTCGCCCGGCACATCCACGCTCCGCATCTCGCCGTTGACTCTAAGAGTGACCATGGCGGTACCTCCCCCGCGTCGCTGCCGTCGCCGGCATCAGCCTTTGATGAAACCGAGCAGGTCCCGATTGATCACGTCGGCCTGCGTGGTACACATGCCGTGCGGGAAGCCCTTGTACACCTTGAGCGTGCCGTTCTCGAGCAGCTTGGCCGACAGCAACGCGGAGTCCGCGATCGGCACGATCTGATCGTCATCGCCGTGCATCACGAGCGTCGGCACGTCGATGCTCTTCAGGTCCTCGGTGAAGTCGGTCTCCGAGAAGGCCTTGATGCCGTCGTAATGCGCCTTGGCGCCGCCAGACATTCCCTGGCGCCACCAGTTTTCGATCACGGCTTGCGACACCTTCGCGCCCGGCCGGTTGAAGCCGTAGAACGGCCCGCTCGCCAGATCGTGATAGAACTCCGCGCGGTTGGCCGCGAGCTGCGTGCGGAAGCCGTCGAACACCTCGATCGGCAAGCCGCTCGGATTGCGGGGCGTTTTGACCATGATCGGCGGCACGGCGCCGATGAGCACGAGCTTGGCGACGCGGCTTTGCGGCTGCCCGTGGCGCGCAACGTAGCGCGCCGCCTCGCCGCCGCCCGTCGAGTGACCGAGGTGGACCGCGTTGCGCAGGTCGAGGTGCTCGATCACCGCGGCGACGTCCGCGGCGTAGTGGTCCATGTCGTGTCCTTCGCCGACTTGAGTCGAGCGGCCGTGCCCGCGCCGGTCGTGGGCGATCACACGATAGCCTTCGTGGAGGAAATACAGCAGTTGGGCATCCCAGTCGTCCGCGCTCAGAGGCCAGCCGTGATGAAAGACCAAGGGTTGCGCGCGTCGCGGGCCCCAGTCCTTGTAGAAGATCTCGACGTCGTCGTTCGTGGTGATTGTACCCATGGTGCGGTCCTCTCCATTGCTCGGCGGCGTGCCTGCTCGCGACAGCACAGCAGAAGACGCCGGGCAACACGATCAGACGTTGGTATACCTCGGGCGGTCAGTGCCGCGGCCGCCGCCGGGCCGTCGGCGCGGGCGATCATCGCCTAGAGGCGCCGGATCTCCCGCTCTTCGCCGCGCCAAGCGCTCGCGCGAGGGTCTCTTCCAGCGACTCGAAGTCCGGACGGCCGTCGTAGCGCACGCCGTTCACGAAGAAGGCCGGCGTGCCGTTCACGCCGCTGCGCACGCCGCCGTTGAAATCGTCGCGGATCTTCTCCGCGTACTCCTCGGCCTCGATCGCCTCGTGCAACTCGGGTGCGTCGAGCCCGAGCCCGGTGACGATCGCGTCGTACAGCGGCCCGCCGAGCTCTTCCTGACTCTCGTAGAGCGCGTCGTGGACTTCCCAAAAGCGTGCATGCGCCGCGCCGAACTCGGCCGTGATCGCGGCGCTCACGGCTTCCGGATGGTGCTCCGCGAGCGGAAAGTTGCGGAACACGAAACGCAGCTCGTCGCCGAAACGTCGTTGCAGCCGCTGCACCACGGGATACGCGGCTCCGCAGTACGGGCACTGGTAGTCGCCGTACTCGACGAGCGTTACCGGCGCGTCTCCCGGGCCTTGCGAGTGGTCGTTCTCGTGGATCGGTATGCGTAGCGTGGCCATCGCTATCTCCTTGCCCGTAGAGCGTCGAGCGCGTCGAGAATTCCGTCGGCGCCGGGATTCACGCCCGATGGCGACAGGTAGCTCCACGCGACGGCGCCGTCACCGTCGATCACGAACAACGCGCGCTGCGCGACGCCCTGCTCGCGGTCGTACGCGCCGTAACGGCGCGCGACCTCTCCCTTCGGCTCGAAATCCGCGAGCAGCGGGAAGCGCACGCGCCGCGCGTCGGCAAATGCCTGGTGACACCAGACGCCGTCGACCGAGATGCCGAGAACGGCCGCATCGTACTCGCGGAACGTCGGCAGGATCTGGCTATAGAGCGACATCTGATCGCCGCAAACCGGGCTCCAATCGGCGGGATAGAACGCGAGCACCACGGGGCGGCCGCGAAAATCGCCGAGCGACACGTGGTCGCTCGGCGTTGACGCAAGCGTAAACTCCGGCGCAACCGACCCGGCGGATAAGATCTCCGCGCTCACCTTCGAACCTCGTTGCAACAGTCCTCGTTGCACCCACGTTGCCGCGGATCGCTGCACGACTCCATTGGACGAAGGTATAGGCAAGCGCCATTGATGCCCGCCCAATCGGCAGTCGCCAGCCGCGCCGCGCGAGCTTGAACGGATGAGGGAGGCAACGGCAAGGTCCGAGCATACCTTCGTCTAATTGGTTCGCGGCGACTTTCTTGTTGTGATTGTTCCGAGATTGCGATCTGTCGATCCGCATACCCCAAAGGAACGCACCATGGCCAAGCTAACCAGTCCCATTTTCAAACCCGACGGCAAGAACGCGATCCACGACGGTATCGAGCACGAGCCGAGCGGCGGGAAGGGTCTGTTCGATCCCACCGATGTGGCGTTTCTGCTGCTCGATCACCAGTCCGGTCTGTTCCAAAACGTGAAGGATATCGGCGTGACGGAGCTGCGACTCAACGTCACGGCGCTCGCCAAGCTCGCCTACATGCACGGGATCCCCGTGATCACCACGGCGTCGGTTCCCGACGGGCCGAACGGCCCGCTGATGCCGGAGATCGACGAGGCCGCGCCGCACAGGGTCTTCGTGCCGCGCAAAGGCGAGGTCAACGCCTGGGACAACGCGGCATTCGTGCGCACGGTGCGCGAAACGGGCAAGAACACGCTGATCATGGCCGGCGTGTGGACGAGCGTTTGCGTGATGTTCCCCGCGCTCGACGCCGTGAAGGCCGGCTTCAAGGTCTACGCCGTGATCGACGCTTCGGGCGACCCGAGCGAGCTGGCTTCGCGAACGACGCTCGCGCGATTCACCCAGGCCGGCGTGGTCCCGACGACCTCCAACGCCGTGATCTGCGAAGTGCACCGCACGTGGAACCGTCCCGACGCGGCCGAGCTCGCGCAGCTCTACACGATGGTCTCGCCGAACTACCGTGCGGTGATGGAGAGCTATAACAAAGCGCAAGAAGTCGCCAAGGCAAAGTGAGCAAACGAAGGAGTTTGTCGTGAAGACGTATCTGGTCTCGCTTGCCGTGGGACTGCTCGTCGGAGCGATCTACGGTTTCTTGAACGTACGCTCGCCGGCACCTCCGGTGATCGCACTGATCGGCTTGCTGGGCATTCTGATCGGCGAGCAGCTCGCGCCGCTGGCTCGGCAGATGGTGGCGGGCGAGCGTGTCACGCTCACGTGGGTCAAGACGGAGTGCGGTCGCCACATCTTCGGCGCGCTGCCCAGCGTGCGACGAGTCGTCGCGCCGCAAGCCACCCCGCGCGCGCACGACAAGCTGATCGAGTAGCGCCCGATGGACGCAGATGCCGAGCTGATTCTGCGCAACGGGCGTATCTCCACGCTCGACCCGCGCAACCCGCAAGCGTCGGCGGTCGCCGTTCGCGGCGGCCGGTTCGTGGCCGTCGGAGACGACGCACGCGTCATGCAGCTCGCCGGGCCGGGCACTCGCGTCGTGGATGCGAACCAACGACGCGTGATTCCCGGGCTGATCGACAGCCACATGCACATCATTCGCGGCGGCTTGAGCTACAACCTCGAGCTGCGCTGGGACGGCGTGCGCTCCTTGGCCGATGCGATGCGGATGCTCAGGGCGCAGGTCGCCCGTACGCCGCCTCCGCAGTGGGTGCGGGTCGTCGGCGGGTTCACCGAGCACCAGTTCGCCGAGAAGCGCATCCCCACGCTCGCCGAGATCAACGCGGCCGCGCCGGACACGCCGGTGTTCATCCTGCACCTCTACGACCGCGCACTGCTCAATCGCGCGGCGCTGCGCGCGGTCGGCTACACACGCGACACTCCCGCGCCTTCGGGCGGCGAGATCGAGCGCGACTCGCGCGGCGAGCCGACCGGCCTGCTGCTCGCGAAACCCAACGCGGCTCTTCTCTACGGGACGCTCGCGCGCGGGCCGAAGCTTCCGGCCGAGTACCAGAAGAATTCGTCCCGGCATTTCATGCGCGAGGTGAATCGCCTCGGAGTCACCGGCGTAATCGACGCCGGCGGCGGGTCGCAAAACTACCCGGACGACTATCGCATCGTCGAGGAGCTGCACCGCGAAGGCCTATTGACGGTGCGCATCGCCTACAACCTGTTCACGCAGCGCGCGAAGCAGGAGCTCGACGACTTCGCGTCGTGGGCCAAGCAGGTGAAGCCCGGCGACGGCGACGACGTCTACCGCAACAACGGTGCCGGCGAGATGCTCGTCTACAGCGCGGCGGACTTCGAAGACTTTCGCGCCGCGCGCCCCGAGATGCCCGCGTCGATGGAAGGCGACCTCGAGCGCGTGATCAGGCTGCTCGCGGAGAACCGCTGGCCGTGGCGGCTGCACGCCACCTACAACGAGACGATCACGCGGGCGCTCGACGTCTTCGAGCAGGTGAGCTGCGACATACCGTTCGCCGGATTGAACTGGTTCATCGACCACGCCGAGACGATCGACGACCGCAACATCGAGCGAATCGCGAAGCTCGGCGGCGGCATCGCGGTGCAGCACCGCATGGCTTACCAGGGCGAGTATTTCGTCGAGCGCTACGGCGCGAAGGCCGCCGAGCGCGCGCCGCCGATCCGCCGCATGCTCGCGAGCGGCGTGCCCGTGGGAGCCGGCACGGACGCCACTCGGGTCGCTTCGTACAACCCGTGGGTGTCGCTCGCTTGGCTCGTCACCGGCAAGACGCTCGCCGGAACGCCGCTCTACCCCTCGACCAACCGGCTGGACCGCGACATGGCGCTGCGGCTCTGGACCGAAGCGAACACCTGGTTCTCCGCGGAGCAAGGCAAGAAGGGGCAAATCAAGGAAACCCAGCTCGCCGATCTTGCGGTGCTGTCGCAAGACTACTTCTCCGTTCCCGAGGACGACATTCAGGACACGACGTCGGTGCTCACGCTGCTCGGCGGCAAGCCGGTATACGCCGCGGACGAGTTCGCGGATCTCGCCCCGCCGCTGCCGCCCGCGATGCCGGACTGGTCTCCTCCGCGCTACTTCGGCGGTTATCAGCCGCGCGACCGGTCCCAAGCGATCGCGCACGCCGTTGCCTGCGCGGTCCATGGCCACGCGCGCGAGACGGCGTGGACCGCCGCCGTGCCGGTGCGCGAGGAGCGCGCTTTCTGGGGTGCGTTGGGCTGCTCGTGCTGGGCATTCTGATGCGGCTGGACATTCGGACTCGGCGTTCGGCATTCTGGCGCGAATGAGCCGCTCCGTACTGCCTTGGAGTGCCGACGAGCACGGGCCCTTGCCGCTGTTGCTGCTCGTGCTCACGTTCATCACCGGGCTCGTCGACGCCCTGAGCTTTCTGAGCCTCGGGCGCGTGTTCGTCGCGAACATGACGGGGAACGTCGTGTTCCTCGGCTTCGCCTTGGCGGGCGCCCCCGGCTTCTCGATCGTCACGTCGATCGTCGCGATCGGCTCGTTCATGGTCGGCGCGCTCGTGGGCGGGAGGCTCGGCACATCGTTGGGAGCCCATCGCGGCCGCTACGTGGCGGTCGTCACCTATTGCGAGATCGGCTTGATCGCGGTCGCCCTCGCGGTGTCGCTCGCGACGTCGAGCGACACCGGCGTCCTCATGCTGATCGGCGTCCTTGCGATCGCCATGGGATTGCAGAACGCCACCGCGCGTCGTCTCGGCGTGCCCGACCTCACGACCACGGTGCTCACCTTGACGCTGACCGGCCTCGCCGCCGATTCCAAGCTGGCCGGCGGACGCAACACGCGGCCCGCGCGGCGGTGGCTCGCGGCGGCGACGATGCTCGCCGGGGCGGCCGTCGGCGCGTTCGTGACGCTGTACGCGGGATCGAGCGCGCTAATCGCGCTGGTGCTCGTGCTCCAGATCGTCAACGGGGCCGCGGCGTATCGAAAGGCGTCGTCAACCGAGGCGTGGACTGCGCAACGCTGACGACGAACCGCGCGCGTCCACCGCTCAGAAGTTCCACTGGATCTGGGAGCCGCGGCCCGCGGTATTGCATGGTGGGGCAATGGGAGATATACCAATGCAGCCGATAGTGCAGTTACCAGAGCTGAGGTCGTTCTTCGTGGCCGGCGCCATGCCCATAGTGTTCATAGTCGATGACGACGTATCGGTGCGCGAATCGCTCGAAGCGCTGGTTGCGGATGCGGGCTACGAGCCGAAAGCGTTTGCGTCCGCACAGGAATTTCTCGACAGTGGGCGACCTTCGTCACCGAGCTGCCTGGTGCTCGACATGCGGCTGCCGGACCTGAACGGCCTCGAGATCCAGAAGCGCGTCGCCGGCGATCGCGCCGACATGCCGATCATTTTCATGACGGGTCACGCCGACGTGCCGATGACCGTGCAGGCAATGAAGGGCGGTGCCATCGAATTCTTGACCAAGCCCTTCGGGGCCGAAGAGTTCCTGTCCGCCGTATGCAGCGCGATCGAACGCAGCAATGCCCTGCTCGCGGAAGAAGCCAACCTGCAGGACTTGCGAAGGCGTCATGCTAGCCTCAGCGCGCGCGAGCGGGACGTCATGGCGCTGGTGGTCCGCGGCCAGATGAATAAACAAGTCGCAAGTGAGCTTGGAATCAGCGAGATCACCGTAAAGGCGCACCGCGGGCGCGTGATGCGCAAGATGCGGGTGAAGTCCCTTGCGGAGCTGGTGACGATGGCCACGCGGCTGGGTATCTCGGCCTCCGGCCCCCGTACCTAAGTATCATTGACCCCCCCCTGCGTGCGGCCGATCCTCGAAGCAGGGCGGTCCATGGGGGGCTTCCGTTGCTGCAGACGTCCAGCCGCGTACGTTTCAGTCCCGCGACCGTCATGGTGGTCATGACGTTCCTCGGCTACACGGTCAGCTTCATGGACCGGCAGATCGTGAGCGTGCTGATCGAGCCGATCAAAGCCGAGCTGCACCTATCGGACGGTCAGCTCGGCCTGCTCACAGGTCTTGCTTTCGCTCTCTTCTACTGCGCGATGAGCCTGCCCATTGCCGCGCTCGCCGATCGGTTCTCGCGCAAGCGAATCATCGTGGCTTCCATGGCTCTTTGGAGCGTGATGACGGCGCTGTTCGGCTTCGCGCGTACGTATCCCGCGCTGTTTCTCACCCGCATGGCTGTTGGTGGGGCCGAATCCGGCTTTGCCCCGGCGGCGTTCTCGATGGCTGCCGATTACTATCCTCGCAGAACCCGCAGCACGGCGACCGGTATCATCGCGGCGGGATCGATGTTGGGCACTACCTGCGGGCTCGTGCTGGGCGGCTACGTCGCCGAGAACGTCGGCTGGCGCATGGCAATGAAGTGGGCCGCGATCCCGGGAATCGTTGTCGCGGTCGTCTATGCGTTGACGGTCCGCGAGCCAAAGCGCGGCCAGAGCGAGGGCATGCAGCCCGCCCCGCTGAAGACGCAACGCTTCAGCTCGCTCGCGCGTGTCCCCGCCTATCTGCTGATGGTGGCCTCGGCCAACGTAGGCATGTTCGTGTTGTTCGCGTGTGTGCACTGGTTTCCGACGTACCTCGTTCGCACGCATCACATGACGGAGGGCGCGGTCGGCGTATTGCTGGGGCCGGTTCTGGGTGGCGTCGGCGCCGCGAGCATGGTGGCCGGCGGTTACGCCACCGACGCCTTCTCGCGCAACGACGTCCGTTGGACCGCCTGGTGTCCGGCGATCGCGGCCCTTGCCGGCGTCCCGCTGCTTGCGTTCGCGTTCTACACGAACGACCAATCGACGGCGGTGGCGTTTTTCGGGCTGGCCTACTTCGCCGTCATGTTTCAATGCTCCCCCATCGTGTCCTCGATCCAGAGCCTCGTGCCGTCGACACTGCGCGCCCGCGCGACCGCGGTTTTCATGTTGACCACAACGCTCGTAGGGTCCGGCATGGGTCCAACGCTGGCTGGGTTTTTGTCCGAGCTCTATGAGCCATCGTTCGGGCAGGATTCATTGCGGCACGCGCTGCTGACCATGACGCCGATGCTCGTGCTCTCCCCGCTGCTGTTGGCGTTGGTGGCGCCGCGGTTGGCACGAACCAGGTCGACGCCGGTGCCGGGGGCGCCCTTGACGCCCGCGGACACGCCCGCATGAACAACCCGGACGAAATCGTCTACCTCGTGGACGACGAGGCGAGCGTTCGGGACGCGATCACCGATCTGCTCGAGAACGAGCAAGTGACAGTGCTGAGCTTCGAGTCGGCGCACAAGTTCCTCAAGCATCGGCGGGCGGACGCCGCGGGGTGCCTGCTGCTCGACCTGCAACTTCCGGAAATGAGCGGACTCGAGCTTCAGGAGCGGCTCGCGCCGACTTCGAGCCTGCCGATCGTGTTCATTAGCGGTCGCGGTGACGTACCTTCGACTGTTCGCGCCATGAAGCGCGGAGCGATCGAATTCCTGACGAAGCCCATCGACAGCGACGCGTTGATCACTTCGGTTCGTGTCGCGTTCGCGCGCGATCGCGAACGTCGTCGACAGGAGGCGGAGCTCGCGGAAGCGCGGTATCGGCTCTCAATGCTGAGTCCGCGAGAACGGGAAGCGCTGCCGTTGATCGCGGCCGGATTTCTGAACAAGCATTCTGCGGCCATGCTGGGCATCACCCAGGTGACCTTGCAGATCCATCGCGGGCACATCATGCGAAAGATGCGGGCAACCTGCTTCGCGGATCTGGTGCGGATGTGTGTAACGCTCGGCATTCCGGACAACTCGTTGAAGTCGGCCAGTCGGCATCAGCGAAGCGACGCCTCGATCGCTTCCAATAGCTGCGAGTTGTCGAGAGGCTTGAGGAACACGTGACGAGCGCCCGCTTCCAGCGCCGCTTGCTTCAGCTCGCTGCGCGCCGTGATCACGACGGCGGGGAGGTCCGCGCGGCGGGTGCGGAGGATGCGCAGCAACTCGATTCCATTGATGCCCGACAGGCCGACGTCCGTGATCAGCAAATCGACCTCGTGCAGCCGGACGGAAGCGAGCAACTCCTCCGCCGAGAGAAACAACAGCACGCGATATCCCACGTATTCAAGCAGGCTTTGGAGCGCTTCGAGCACACTCTCGTCGTCTTCCACCACGGCAATGAGAAATGTGGTCAAGCTCGTGTCTCGTTCGCTCTTAGTACCCGGTACGGCAAGTGTCGCCATTCTCGAGCGGCGGCGCACTTACGTAAATCTGTGATACGGGAAACGCCTACCACGTCGTAGTTCCAAGCCCTGCAACAGAACGGGGAACTGACATGAGCTTTGCGGACATTGCACGCCTGCTGCTTTCGTGCGCATCCTGCGTTGCGCTGTGCGCACACGCCGATCCCTCCGCTAGCGCCGACGCGCCCGGGCAACTCGAAGAAGTCGTGGTGACGGCTCAACACCGTGCGGAAGACTCGCAGACGGTACCCTTGAGCATAGCGTCGCTCTCGGCAAAGGAGCTGCAGAACGCGGGCGTCACCAACAGCGTCTCGTTATCGCAGGCCGTGCCCGGCCTGATGTTCATGCAGGGAGCAAATGCCGCGACACCTTTCGTCCGCGGCGTCGGCTCTACCACCAGCTCCGTCGGCTCCGAATCGGCCGTGGCCACGTACGTCGACGGCGTCTACGTAAGCAGCATCAACGGCACCCTGTTCGAGCTCAACAATGTCGATCACGTCGAAGTGCTAAAGGGCCCCCAGGGAACACTCTTCGGCCGCAATGCCACGGGCGGTGTAGTCAACATCGTCACGCCTGCTCCGACGTTCACTCCGTCTTCGGCGTTGCAGGTCGGTTACGGCAACTACGATACGGCCAACGCCTCGTTCTACGGCACCGCCGGGCTCGGCGACAATGTCGCGGCCGATCTCGCGCTCTATGGACGAGATCAGTCCGAGGGCTGGGGTACGGCTCTGGTTTCCGGCGACCCCACCTTCACCCGCAATCACGTCGGCGGCCGCTCGAAGCTGCTATGGCAACCGGGCGAGCGCACGCGCATCGTGCTCGCGGCGGACTACGATCGCGCGCGCAACGAGGACGGATTGGGTTATCACTTGTGGCCGGCCGCCGTCGGAACCGACGGCGTCTCGACCTACCACGCGTTTTACGATACCTACGACGATCCCAACGACTTCAGCGACGTGAGCCAAACCGGCGTGAGCCTCACGGCGCGGCAGGATTTCTCTGCCATCCGTTTGGTGAGCATCACAGCGTCGCGAAATCTCGACGGATTTTTCTCGCTCGATCAGGATGCGACACCCTTGGTCGTGGTGCGATCGTCGATCTCCCAGCACGACCGGACCCTCACCCAGGAGGTGCAGCTCCTGTCTCAGGACGGCGCGTCGTTGCCGTGGATTGCGGGCGTCTACTACTACGACGATTCTTCAGCGTACGACCCGTTGGCTTCGCAGGGCGCGAGCATAGCTCCGCTCAACCGACGCGAGACCTGGAGCTCGCAGCACTCGGAATCGAGGGCCGTGTTCGCGCAGATTACGCCCGAGATCGCGACCGGCACGCACCTCACGCTCGGGGCGAGGTATACGCGCGACGAACGGTCGGTGGCGGGCTCGACGCTCGGCTTCTCCGGCATCAACGTCGCGTTGCTGGCAAGCGCGTCGCAAGAGGCATCGTGGAGCGAGACCACGTGGCGTGTGGCGCTGGATCATGATTTCACGCCGAACATCATGGCGTATGTGTCCGCCGATCGCGGCTTCAAGAGCGGCGTCTACAACCTGGTCGCTTATACCGCCCCGCCGGTGCGCCCGGAGACCATCGACGCGTACCAGCTGGGGATGAAGAGCGAGCTCGCCGAGCATCGCTTGCGGCTCAACGCGACGGCGTTCTACTACGATTACCAAGACATGCAGTTGCAGAAGATCCTGGCCGGCTCGACCGTGCTGATCAACGCGGCGGGCGCGGTCATGAAGGGGCTCGACGTAGACCTGAGCTGGATGCCGACCGATGCGCTCACCGTGAGCGGCGGCTTCTCGTTGATGCGCGGCCACTACACGGATTTTCACGACGCGCCGTTTTTCACTCCTATCGTCGATTCGGTCGGACGGCCTTTGGGCGGCAGTCGGCAGAGCGTGGGTGACGCGACCGGTCTCGACACGGTCAGAACCCCCGACCGGACCGCGACCCTCGGGGCCGAATATCGAATCCCAATCCTCAACCGCGGTCTCCTGTTGGCCGCTCACTATTCCTATAACAGCGGCTTCGCGTGGGATCCGGACAATCGTCTGCGGCAACCGAGCTATGACCTGGTGAGCTTGTCGATCGCATGGAGCGCCGCGAACGATGCTTGGGGCGCTCGGCTGTGGAGCCGGAATCTCACCGGCACGCAGTATTGCGCGTACTCCGCGTCTCGGACCTTGCTCGATTCGTGCTCGCCGGCTCCGCCGCGGACTTACGGGATCGCGTTCGACCTGCGTTTCTAACCGCCATGAATCCGCCGGAGCATTCACTGTCACCGCCGCCAGTGGGCGTATTCCGTCTCTATCGAGGGGCTCGAGACGGCGCGGCATCGGCTCTGTTCGTTACGGCGGAAAACCCTTCCTCCCCGCAGCTCAAGCGGCTCGAACGGGAGTACTCGCTCCGCGCGGAGCTCGACACGGCCTGGGCGGCCCGTCCGGTGGCGCTGTCCCGCCAGGCGACGCGTATCACGCTGACGCTCGAGGACCCCGGCGGCGAACCGCTCGACCGAATCCTCGATGGGCCGTTGCCGCCCGCGGTCTTCTTGCCGATCGCCGCCTCGCTTGCCAATGCGATTCGGCAGGTTCACGAGCGTGGCCTGATCCACAAGGACTTGAACCCGGCCAACATGCTCGTGGACATGGCGCGGGGCCGCGCGTGGCTCACCGGGTTCGGGCTCGCATCACGCCGGCTGCGCGAACAGCGGGACCCCGACGCGCCGGAAGTGATCGCCGGAACGCTGCCCTATATGGCGCCCGAGCAGACCGGCCGCATGAACCGTTCGGTCGACGCGCGCAGTGATCTCTATTCGCTCGGGATCACGTTCTACCAGATGCTCACGGGCGTGCTGCCCTTCACGGCCGTCGATCCGCTCGGGTGGATCCACTGTCACATGGCGCGGCAGCCGATCCCGCCCCACGAGCTGATCACCACCATTCCCGCACAGCTCGCGGCGATCGTCATGAAGCTGCTGGCAAAGACCGCGGAGGAGCGCTACCAGACCGCCGGCGGTCTCGAAACCGATCTCAAGCGCTGCCTCGAGCAGTGGCGGGCGGAAGATCGCATCGATCTCTTTCCGCTAGGCGCGCTGGACGCCTCCGATCGCCTGGTGATACCCGAGAAGCTCTACGGCAGGTCGCACGAGATCGGACTGCTGCTCAAGGCCTTCGATCGCGTCGTGCAAGACGGGGCGACGCGCTTCGTCCTGGTCTCGGGCTACGCGGGCACGGGCAAATCCGCGGTGGTGAACGAGCTGCACAAGGCGCTCGTTCCGTCGCGCGGCCTGTTCGCGTCGGGAAAGTTCGATCAGTACAAGCGCGACATTCCGTATGCAACGCTCGGGCAGGCGTTCGGAAGTCTCGTGCGCGGACTGCTCGCACGGGGCCAAGCGGAGCTCGACGGCTGGCGAGAGGCGTTGCGCGAGGCGCTGGGGCCGAACGGCCAGCTCGTCGTCGGCCTCGTCCCCGAGCTCGAGCTGGTCATCGGTCCGCAGCCGCCGGTTCCAGAGCTGTCCGCGCAGGACGCACAGCATCGATTCCAGGCTGTGCTCGAGGCGTTCCTAGGGGTGTTGGCGCGCGCGGAGCATCCGCTGGCGCTGTTTCTCGACGACCTTCAATGGATCGACGCGGCCACCCTCGAGCTGCTCGAGGATCTCGCAACCCGCTCCGAAGTCCGGCATCTCCTGCTCACCGGCGCTTATCGCGACAACGAGGTCGATTCCGCACATCCCCTCACCCGTACGCTCGAGATCGTTCGGCGCGGCGGCGCGCCGCTCGAGGAAATCGTGCTGACGCCGCTGTCCATCCACGACACCGGAGAGTTGCTGACGGACTGCCTGCGTTGCGACGCGGGGCGCGCCATGTCGCTGGCGCACTTGGTCCACGAGAAGACCGAGGGCAATCCGTTCTTCGCGATCCAGTTCATCGCGTCCCTGGCCGAGGAAGGCCTGCTCGCGTTCGACCATCGCGACGCGCGTTGGGCCTGGGATCCGGAGCGGATTCGCGCCAAGGGTTACAGCGACAACGTGGCAGATCTCATGATCGCAAAGGTCAATCGGCTGCCGGCAGAAACTCGCAGCGCACTTCAGCAGCTGGCTTGCCTTGGCAACGGCGTGGACTTTGACCAGCTGGATATCCTTTGCGAAGGCCGCCCCGACGAGATCCACGATGCCCTGCGGGAGGCTGTGCGAAACGGACTCGTATTGCCTTCCGAGCGCGCGTACCGATTTCTCCACGATCGCGTTCAGGAAGCCGCGTACTCCTCGATACCGGCGGATCAGCGCGCGGCCGCACATCTGCGCATTGGACGCCTGCTCGCCGCGCGCACCGCACCGGATCAGATCGAGGAAAACGTCTTCGAGATCGTCAGCCAGTTGAACCGTGGCGCCCATCTGATCGACGACCGTGAACAACGCGCGCAAGTCGCGGAGCTGAATCTCGTTGCCGGGAAGCGGGCGAAGGCCGCGATCGCCCATGCCTCGGCGCTGGGCTACTTTGCCTCGGGGCTGGCGATGCTGGGCGAGGACGCCTGGCTGCACCGCTACCGACTGGTCTTCGACCTCGAGTTGAACCGGGCTCATTGCGAGCTCCTCACCGGAGATTTCGCAGTAGCCGAACAACGCCTCGCCAAGCTCGCCCTGCATGCATCGGGCCTCGCCGATCTTGCCGCGGTCATCCTCATTCAGGTGCATCTCTTCACGCCGCAGGAGAAGTACGGTCGCGCAGTCGATATTTGCCTGGCCTATCTGCGACGACTCGGTGTCCACTGGTCTCCGCACCCGACCGAGGACGAGGTTCGCCGAGAATACGAACGGCTGCGGCAACACATCGGCACGCGGCCAATCGAGTCCTTCATCGACCTGCCGCGAATGGTCGACCCCGAGTCGCGGCGGCTCATGGACGTCTTGGGCGCGCTCTCGTTGCCGGCCAACCTCTTCGACAATCGTCTGATGTTTCTCCTCGTGCTGCGAATCACAAATCTCAGCCTCGAGCGCGGCATCACCGACGAGTCCTGCATCGGCTTCCTATTTTTATCTTTGGTGCTCGGACCACGCTTCGGAGACTTCCACGCGGGCTATCGATTCGGGCAGCTGAGCCTCGACCTGGTCGACAAGCGCGGGCTGGAGCGGTTCAAAACACGCGTCTACTGCTCCTACGGCAGCCTCGTGAGCCCATGGATCCGGCACGTCCGCGATAGTTACGCCTATGCGCGGCGCGCCATCGAATCGAGCCCGCACACCGGTGACGTAACTTGGATGGGCTTCGCCGCGCGCGGGAGGGTTACCTACCGATTGAGCTGCGGGGATCCGCTCCAAGAGGTAGAGGCGGAGGCGGAGCGCACCAGAGCCTTTATCCGTACGATCAAGACTACCTACATCTTCAATCTCGTCTCGCTGCAGCTGAGGTGGATCCGCGTGTTGCGCGGCCTCACGGCGGGCTTCGGGACCTTCAACGATCACGATTTCGACGAGGCCGGCTTCGAGCGCGGGTTCATGGGCGCCACTCTGCCCCGCTACGACTCCGCCAGGTATTGGAGCTACAAGGCACAGCTTCGCTTCCTCGCCGACGAATATGCCGACGCGCTCGCGGCCGTCGCGAAAGCCGAAGCCATGCCGGAATCGGCTGTGCCCACCATCGAGTATGCGCAGTTCGTTTACTTCGCCGCACTGGCGCACGCGGCGAGCTTCGACACCGCGACGCCGGAGGATCGACCGCGGCACTCGAGCGCGGTCGCCACGTACCATCGCCGGTACGCCGCCTGGGCGGAAGATTGTCCGGAGAATTTTCGCACCGGCGCGGCCTTGATCGGGGCCGAGATTGCGCGCATGGAACGCAGACCACTCGACGCGGAGCAGCTCTACGAAGACGCGATCCGCTGCGCCCGCGAGCACGGCTTCGTGCAGTACGAAGCGATATCGTACGAGGTGGCGGCGCGCTTCTATGCGGAGCGCGGACTACAAACGATTTGCAATTCGTGCCTGCACAACGCGCGCGCGTGCTATCTCCGCTGGGGCGCCGAGGGCAAGGTTCGGCATCTCGACCTGAAATATCCGCAGCTTCAATCGGCCTCCGAGCGAACGGCAGCCGAGCGCACGATCGGCGCTCCGGTGGAGCAACTGGATCTCGCGACGGTCGTGAAGGTGTCGCAAGCCGTTTCCGGCGAGATCCAGTTCGATCGTCTCATCGAGACCTTGATGCGCACGGCTCTCGAGCATGCCGGTGCGGCGCGCGGCCTTTTGCTACGGCCGCTCGGCGACGCGATGTGGATCGAGGCGGAGGCGGTCACGGCCGCCGCGACAGTCGAGGTGCGGCGTCCAAAAAAAAGGCGCGTCAACGCCGCCGCGCTGCCCGAATCCGTCCTTCACTACGTAACCCGGACCGGCACGAGCGTGATGCTGTCCGATGCCAGCGAGCAGCCCCCGTACTCCACCGACGAGTACGTGCGGCGCAACTTCAGCCGTTCGATTCTGTGCCTCCCGCTGATAAAGCAGGCCCGGCTGATCGGCGTGCTCTACCTCGAAAACGGCCTGGCGTCTCACGTGTTCACGCCCGCGCGCATCGCCACGCTGCGATTGCTGGCCTCGCAGGCGGCCATGTCGCTCGAGAATGCGCGTCTCTACCGGGAGCTTCAGGATGCCGACGCGTTTCTCGCCCATGCGCAGCAGCTGAGTCACACCGGCAGCTGGAGCTGGAATCTCGCCGATGGCGAGATCACTTGGTCCGACGAGATGTACCGAATATTCGAGCTCGATAGATCTGCGGATCTGACGCTGAGCAGCACGCTACTGCACACCCATCCGGACGACGTCGAGAGAGTTCGCCACGTCACCGACGCGGTGGTTCGGAGCGGGAAGGATTTCGAGCTCGAGAATCGGTTGAAGATGCCGAATGGTTCCGTCAAGCATCTGAGAGTGGTCGCGCGCGCGATCACAGGCGATGCCGGAGATACGAGATATATCGGAACGGTCATGGACGTGACTGCATTCAAGGAGGCCCAGGAGAGACTCCGCAAAGCGCAGGCGCAGCTGGCGGACATCGGGCGCCAGACCGAAATGGGCGAGCTTGCATCGCTGATCGCCCACGAAGTCACGCAGCCGCTCGCGGCCATCGTCACCAACGCCGACAGCTGTCTGCTGTGGCTCAAGAAGGAGCAGCCCAATGTCGACAAGGCGCTCAAGGCCGCCGAGCGCCTCGTCCAGAACGGTCGTCGCGCCGCCGACGTGGTACGCAGCATTCGCGCGCAGGCGCGCAAATCTCCGGAAGATGTGGCCAGGCTGGACATCAACCAACTCATCGCGGCTACGCTCGAGCTAATGAGGCCGGAGCTGCAGCGGCGCGGCATCCGCCTCGAGACGCGGCTTCTCGACCATCTCAAGCCCATCAAGGGCGACGCCACTCGGCTGCAGCAGGTGATCGTCAACCTGATGACGAATGCCGTGGAAGCGATGGAAGCCTTCGAGTCGTCGAGCCGCATCGTGCGGGTCACCACCGAGCGCGATGATGGTGGCGCAATAGTGACCGCCGTCGAAGACTCCGGTGCCGGCATCGACGCGGCGATCCTCGGTCGTATCTTCGAGCCCATGTTTACCACCAAGCCTCAGGGAATGGGTCTCGGGTTGTCGATTTGCCGTTCAATCGTCGAGAGCCACGGCGGTCGGCTGTGGGCGTCGCAGAATCCTGCGGGCGGCTGCATTTTTCGATTTAGCATCCCGGAAGCGAGCAGCGCTGGCGTCCTCCAATAGCCGTCGGTTCCTCGTCCACGGCCCGAGGCGCCGCGCTCGCCCGCGGCTCAGAACGTCCACTCGAGCCACGCGCCGGCGAAGTTGCCGGCACGCCCTCCGGCATCGCGCGTCACGGCGTTGGGCTCGAAGCCCACGTACGTCGCATCGAGCTCGAGGCGGTTGCTGATTTGCCATTCGACGAGCGTGCTCGCCTGCCAGCCGATCCGGCTCCCCGGTGTGTTTGCCGTGCCCGCGACCGGCGTCAGCGGCGGCGCGTAGAACGCGTCGGCCTCCGCGAACTTGCGCAACCCGTCCCAGCTCACGCTGAGCGTCAGGCGCTCGCTCAAACGCAACCGCACGCTGGGCTGCAGGTCGCGGAGATTCGCGGGCGTCGCGAGGTTCGCCTCCGAAAAATACGGAAGCCGCGGGAACAGCGGGTTGAACGTGCCGAGCTTCGCGTCGTGCAGGTCGCGGTCACCGCTGATCTCGTCGACCTTGATCCCGAGCCGCGGGGATAGCGGCCAATCGGCGAACGTGAATCCCGCGTCCACGGAAAGCGTCCATGCGCGGATGCTCGCCTCGCCGAACGAGCCCCACTGCCACGCGCCCTCCACGTTCCAATCCCAGGCATCGCGCTTGCCGAACCCGCGGGCTCCGACGGTATGGCGGTGCTCGCGCGCCACGCCTTGTGCAAAGAGCGCATTCGCTCGATCGAGCCTGAGATAGTAGTAGTCGACGCCGACGCCTTCGAGGCCGCCGATCGGCCGCGTCGAGTACAGACCGGCGAACCGCTGCTCCGACGAGCTGCGGTCGTCGAAGGTGCCGTCCTGCGGAAACACGGGGCGAACGAAAAACGCGGTCACGCTGCGTCCCTCGCCGCGCGTCCAGATAGCCCGCACGCCGTCGAACGCCCGCCGGATGTTCGGACTCTCCCGAATCGACACGAGGCGCGAGGAGCCGAGGGCGAGCTCCTCGCGGCCGACGCGTACGGCGAGCCGGCCGTTGACGACACGCATCGACGGCTCGACGTAGGCCTGCAGCAGGTCCAGCGGATCGTCTTGCGTCGGCGGCGGCGTGCCCGGCCAGCCCGACGTGAAACCGCCCACGAGCTCCACGCGGGCGCGAAGCTCGTCACCGGGCTCGAGATCGAAGAACACGTCGGCGCGATGCAGCAGGTAGTCGTTGTCCGCGGGCGCGGCCAGGCCGAATCCCGGATTGTGCGAGGACTCGAAGCGCTCGCGGAGCTGGCCGCCGACGTCGAACGACGGCACGGACTCGGTCGGCGGCGGGCTCGAGGGCGCGGGGGATTGCGCTGCCGACGGCTCCCCGAGAATCAACGTCACGAATGGGGCGGCGACCCACGCGCACCCGCCGCGCCTGGCGCGTCCTCGGCCGCGAAGAGTGTCGCGCGCGCGGCCCACTTCGTCACCGCGCGCCGCGCGCGGTGCGATCGACCGTCGAGCCTTGGACCCGAGCTGTCACGAGGCGAGCGCCTGCGCCAGCTGCAGCAGTCCCCGGATCGACAGGGTGACGAAGGCAAGCGCGGCGATCGATGCGAGGTACAGCGCCGCGAACCAGAGCAGCCTTTGCGTGAGCCTCATGATCCATAGCCCTGCGCGGGTGTTTTACCGCGGAACACGCGATAGGCAAATGCGCTGTACGCAAGGATGACCGGGGTGACCACCAAGGCGCCCGCGAGAAGAAATCCCTGGCTGGGCGAAGCGGAGGCGGCGCTCCAGAGATTCAGCCGGAAAGGAACCACGTCGGGGTACACGGCGAGCCACGCGGCCACCGCCGCAAGCGCGCACTGGCACAGGCCGAATACGAAGGGTTTGAGGTCGGAGCTTCCGGCCACGCTGCGCAGCGAGGCGGCGGCGCACGCAAACAGGAGCACGGCGAGCAGCGAGAATTCGATCCAGTGGTCCGCCAGCCGCGTGCGGAGCTCCGGCTGGGCCGTCGCGGCCACGATCCACGCCAAGACGGCGAGCGCCAAGAAGGCCAGGTTCGCCGCGCGCAGCATGCGTCCTGCAAACGTTCGCAGCTCGCCGCCTTCCTTCAGCCGGAGCCAGCCTGCTCCCAGCGTCGCGTAGCCGGCGAGCAGCGCGCAGCCGGTGAGCAGGGCAAGCGGATTCAAAACGTCGAAAACGCTGCCGGCGAATCGGTCGCCCTCCACTTGCACTCCGAGAATCAGCGCCCCCGCGGCCGCACCCTGCGCCAGGGCAGCCAAGGCCGACGCGATACCGAACGCCGCGTCCCACTGGGGCTTCCACTCGGTGCTCTGCACACGGAACTCGAACGTGACGCCGCGGATGCCGAGAGCCAGCAGCATGACGATCAGCGGCAGATATAGCGCGGGCAGAAGGATTCCGTACGCGATCGGGAATCCCGCGAAGAGCGCAATCGCGGCCATGACGAGCCAGGTTTCGTTGCCATCCCAGGTCGGGGCAATGGCGTCCACCATCTGATCGCGCAGGCGCGCGTCCTTTTGTGCGAGGAGCAGCGCACCCACGCCCAAGTCGAACCCGTCCAGCAGCACGTAGAGCGTGAGCGCAAAGGCCGCGAACGACGCCGAGACGAGTGGCAGGTCCATCGCGGCGTCACTCCCTCGCGCTCGCCGCGGGACGGGCGGTCGCCGCATAGCCGAATGCTCCGAGACCCGCCGGCGGCCTAGAGGAGCCGGCGACGAGCGGGGCCGGGGCCGCGCCGGGGCCGCGCCGCACGATGCGCGAGGCGAAGATCAAGAACGCCGTCATGAACACGCTGTAGATGCAAACGAAAGCGACGAGCGAGGACAGTAGAACCGGCGCCGGCACCGGCGAAATGGCGTCGGCGGTCTTGAGCACGCCGTAGATGACCCAGGGTTGACGACCGGTCTCCGCCAGATACCAGCCGCCGAGCGTTGCGATCACGCCTGCCGGCGTCATCACCACGAGCGCACGCAGGAACCAGCGCGTCGTGAACAGGCGGCGCTTCCAGCGCAGCCAGAGTGAAGCGGCGCCCAGCGAGAACATGAGGATGCCGGTCACGTACATCGCGCGGAACCCGTAGAACGTCAGCGCCATGAAAGGTTGCTGGTCCCGCGGCGTGTTCTTGAGGCCTTCCACGCGGCCGGCCAGGGAGTGCGTGAGCCAGATGCTGCCTAGGTAAGGGGTTCCGATCGTGAAGCGGTTTCGCTGCTCGGCTTGGTCGGGAACGATGATCCAGTAGTACGGTGCCGGCGATTCCGACTGCTCCTCCCAGAATCCCTCGGCGGCCTGCATCTTGGCCGGCTGATGCTGAATCATCACGCCGTAGAGGATGTCGCCCAAGAAAACCTGCCCACCGATGAGAACCGTCGCAAAACCCGTCCCGAGCGACACGGTCTTGCGCGCGAACTCCACGTGCCTGTTTCGCAGCAGGTACCAGGCGCCGATGCCGGCGACCAGGAACGCGCCCGTCAGATAGGCCGCCGTGAGCATGTGCGGCAGGCGATACGGCCATGACGGATTGACGATGACGTCGAGCCAGCTCTGCACGACGAATCGCCCGTCTTCGAGCACGGCGCCGGCCGGCGTCTGCATCCAGCTATTGGCCGCGAGAATCCAGCTCGCCGAAATCTGGGTACCCAAGGAAACCATGCAGGTCGCGAAGAAGTGCAGCTTCAAGCCCACCCGGGGCAGGCCGAACAGCATGATGCCGAGGAACCCCGCTTCGAGGAAAAACGCGGTGAGCACCTCCCAGCTGATCAGCGAGCCGACGACAGGGCCGGCGATCTGTCCGAACTTGGCGAACGCCAACCCGAACTCGAACGACAGCACGATGCCCGTGACGACGCCGACTCCGAACGCCAGTGCGAAGATCTTGAGCCAGAAGTTGTAGATCTCGAGATAGAGCGGGTTCTTGGTCTTTAGCCACAGACCTTCGACGACGACGAGGAACGCGCCGAGTCCGATCGACAGGGTGGGGAAAATGATGTGGAAGCTCACCGTGAACGCGAACTGGACTCTCGCGAGAATCGCGGGATCGAGCGTCATGGCCCGTCCCCGAGGCGCTGCGGACGTACGGCCAGGACGCAGGCGAGCGCCACGAACAGAGCGAGCGCCGCGAGCGCAGGTTCCGTGCCGAACACGCCGATGATCGTGAAGAAGAATGCCGTTGCCGCGACCCACACGAACGCGATTGCGAGGGCGGTACGTATGGTTCGCATTCTTCAAGGATCGCGCGCTTTCGCTTCGACTCCTATTGCACCTTTGTATGGGCCCGCATCGGGGGTGGCGAAAGCAGCCCTGCGCCGATTGCACGCGCCTGCTCCACCGCGGGGCGCGTCGGACGATTAGCGACATTCGCGCGCGCGAGCTCGAGCGCGCGCCCACCGTCGTTGCCGCTGCCGGCGTAGAACTCCGCGGCATGGTCCGCGAAGGCGAGCAGGTGCTTCCCGAGAAGCTCCTCGAAGCCAAGCCGTGCGGCGTCGAGGTGGGTCTCCGCCTCTTCGAACCTCTGCTGCGCGATCAGCACGTCGGCAAGGCGCCAGCGGACCTCCGGATCGCGGCTCGAGACCACAGGCAGGAGCAGCGCCTCCGCGTCGCGCGCTTGGTCTCGGCTTGCGTAGATCTCCGCCAGGTGCACGCGCGCCTTCACGTAGCCCGGCAAGTAGGCAATTGCCCGTCGATACCAGCGCGCGGCAAGACTCGGGTCCGGTACGGGCACGAGCTCTCCCCATAACATGCCGAGCTGAAAGCAGGCCCACGCCGGCGGGAACGGCGAAATGCCGTCGTACGAGTAGACCGCCTGCCGATAGACGGCGTCCGCTTCCGCGAAGCGCTCGAGATCGGCGAGCAGCGCGCCCAGAGGCACGAGATCCTCGATCCGATCGCTCGCCGTGGCGATTCGGCGGCGCGCGTCGAGCACGGCCTCGAGCCCCACGCCGCAGGCCTGGTCGAGGGTCAACGAGTGGCGCTCGATCGCGTCGCGCGGTCCGCCCGTCGCCGCGGCGCGCGCCAGGTGGCCGCGTGCGTCGTCGAACCGATGCACCGTCGAAGCGACCTCCGCGTGCAGGAGCGCTGCGCGAAACGAGTCGTCGACGCGTGCAAATTGCGCGGCAAGCGCCTCGAGGCGGTCGAGCGCGTCCAAGTCGCCGAGAAATTGCGCCGCCAGCCGTTCGCCGTCGACAACCGCTTCGGCAACGCCCGGGAGGCGCGCGTGTTGCGCGAAACGTGCCCAGGCGCGACGGCGCGCGCTCTCCAGGTTGATCGCGGCGATCTCCCCGTCCGTGGCGGCTGGACAGGGACGGTCAAGCTCTCCGTTCGCGTTCATTCGTGACCGCGAAACGGCGGCTCAGGCTACCATCAACGTGATCGGACATGATCGGCCTCCTTCAACCGTCCGAGCCCGCGAGCCACTTCAGTGCAGTTAGGCTCGGCATGAAGAAGTACTCGCCGCCGCGCAACACGTTGAACGTCTCGATGCCGTGAACGCGGCGTCGGACGGGCTCCCGCGGAATCGTGAAAACGGCTCCGTCTTCCTGCAGCCCGATGATCGGATCACGCTCGTTGCCGACGCCGATGAAATCGCCGTCGTTGATCCACTCCTGCTGCAGGAATTCCATCGTGGCCATCGCCTTGGCGCTGATGAACAGGAAGATGGCGCCGCGCGGCACCTCGTCGTCGGCTTCGGACAGCGCGTTCGCGTCGTAGGGTGGCCCGTACGTCGTGCCTCGCCGGATGAGGCGATGCAAGTTGACATCGGTCAACCGAGTGAGCTCCGTGTCGCGCGGGTTCATGCGCCGAATATGGCACCCCAACGGCGCTTGCCGTCCACGCGGATCCTTCGAGTAGTCGAACACGTTGTTGCGATGCGCGTCCGCGCCGAGCGCCGGGTTGTCGACGTCGGGCGCCAGCGTCAGCGGCGCGCCGCTGCGCCAGCGCCCGACGAGCTTCGCGGCGAGCAATTCCCGTTCTTCCTCGGTGCGTCCATTCGCGTGGAGAAATCGATTGAACGCACCGACGCGCGACTGATACTTGCGCAATCCCACGTAGGTACCGTTGCGAGCGAGGATGTCCGGCTGCGGCATCGGCAGAGGCACTCCCGCCTCGCCCGGGTATCCGAGGATGAACTCGCCGGCCTTGATCGGCCGTCCCCAGGCAGGCAATGGATCTACGCCGCTGCCCTCGACCGCCGGCTGATCGATGCCGTCCTTGTACCCGAGGGGATTCAAGTCGCCCGGCTGCGCGCCGAAGTCCTGCTTGGCCACGACGCTGACGCCCGGGAGGCCGTCGTACTGCTCGCGTGCGATCTCGAGGGCACGGCGCCGTTTTTCCTCGGAATCGCTGAACGCGCTCACTGCGATATGCGCCTGCCCCTGGCCGTACGTCTTGTCCCAGTGCTTCGGATCGTTGAGACCTTGATCCCCGAGCTGCCGGGCGCGCGCCGCCATGCCAACGCGGAATGCGTCGGGAAAGCTTTGCAACGAGTCCTGGGGGAGACCGATCGCCTCGAGGCCCGCATAGCTGATTCCGACCGACAGCCAGGCGTTCTTCGCGTTCCACCAACCGGCCGCGGAAGCGACATGTGGGGTCAGCCGGGCCAGAGCCTTGCGGCCCGCGCGAGCGTCGTCGACGCGCAGCAGCACGTGAGCGCCGAAGTAAGGCGCCGGCCTTTGCCGGAGAATAGTCGCCTGGATATCGCTCAACTCGAGCATCGGCGTGCGCGTCGACAGATGTTCGCGGATCTCTTCCTCGACAGACATGAGCCGCTCCCGCTGCCTAGCCGTTCATCTTGTCCAGGAACTCGTCCACCGCCTTGCCGATGCGCATGAGCCGTGCTTGCTCCGCCACCGTCAGATCCGGATGGGCGACGTACCAGCCGTCTGCCGTGATCTGGTGCTTGGCGAGGTAATCCTTCGCGCCGGGATCGCGAATGCCGGGCCAGCCGTCCCACGCGGAGTCGATGATGTCCAGGTAGTCGGGAATCTTCGTCACGAAGTCGTCGATATAGGTGTCCCAATCGCCGTCATATGACGTGGCGAAGAGCAGCCGCGTGTCGTTATCGAAGAACACGAAGCGCATGGTGTGGAGGGTGCCGACTTTGTTCGCGCCCTGTGAGAGATTACCCCTCAACACCTTCAGAAACGCGCGCAAGCGCTGTGCGCCACCGGGCGCGAGCGGGACGATGATGGTGAGCTCGGACACCTTGCCGAGGCGGGCACCGGTACGGCCGGCGCTTTCGATCGGCGGTGGCAAATCCGAAGCCTGCGATCTGAGCTCCTTGAGCGCATTCTCGAGCGCCTTTTTTCCCACCGGCGGCGCGTCGGCGAATAGCGCCCGCAATTGCTGGATCCTGTTCTCCGTGCTTGCGTCCTGTTCCGGCTTCTTCAGCGTCTGTGCTTGCGTTGCCATGTCTGCGTTCTCCTTTCGCTCGTGCTCGACGGAATCCAATGCCGCTGCCATCACAACAGAGCTGCAGAACCGGAGCCATCAGACGATGGTGTAGAGATACGTTCGTATGGTGGTTCCGCCGCGTGCCTCGCGGACGACTCGATCGCGGGCCGGACGGCGACAGTCACGCTCTTCGTTCGCGTTCATTCGCCGCCGCGAAGCGGCGGCTCAGGCTTCCGAGACCGGTCTTGAGCAACCTCGACACGATCGTTCTCACGATGATGTCCGGTTGATCGTTGGCCAGGAATTGCACACACCATTCGGCGACGCAGCCGTGCCCGGTCGGCTTCACTTCGACCGTGCCGGCATAGTGGTGAGCGGGCACCCCGGAGACCAGCGCGTAGCGATGGAAGCGCTTGGCGTTGTCGATCGCCTCCAGGCGCTCGACGATTTCCTTGCCGTCGAGCGTTCGGATCCTGCGGAGCTGCCCGATTCCCGTGCCGATCAGATCGACGCTCGCGACCAGCGGGTGCCAATCCAAGTTGAACTGTCCGATCACCGACCACACCTCGTCGGGCGCCGCCGCAAGCTCGACGGATTCGGCGACGGTTTGCACCTCCGTGTTCGGCGTAGCGAGATACGGAAACACTTTCATGCCGGGCTTGGTCGCCCCGGTCGCTCCGCCCTGGAGGAACTCGCGATCGCGATTCACGAGCCAGGTGAGCAGGATGTCGATCGAGTTCGCGTCGATCGTGCGGCCTCCTCCCGTCTCGTACGGACGCCCGCTGATCGTGCTCTTCTCGATCTCGAGGTGGCTCTGGTCGGTGATCTGCTTGGCGACGTCGAACAGCAAGAAATCGTCGAGAAAGACGCTCGCGTTGGTGGCGAGCGCTTCCGCCGTCCAATCGGCCCTGCCGTCGAGCCTGTCCCACGTGACGAGGCTGTCCTTCAGGCGCTGCAGAAACAGCGGCTGGAGCCCCTTCGGAATCGCGAACGGTGTTTGCTGATTCCACAGATCGCGCAAATCGTCGATCCCCGGCATCGCGGGATTGTTGAGACGGATGTTCGTCTGCTCGGGACGTCCTACCCAGTCGATGCGGCGGACCGGGCCTCCGAGGGCGCCCGGCGGCCGCGGGAGCGGAACGGTCTCCGCGATCGCACCGAACAAGGACCCTTTCGCGGGGTCGAGCACGCGGCGAGTGTCGAGCTCGACGACGATGCAAAGCACATTGTCGTGCTGGAGCAGATTGGGGACCCGCCTGAGCTCGGCGACGATCCAGGCCAGATAGAAGGGATCGGAGCGCAGCCCGGCGAACACGCGGACGTCGCTCTCCGGCGTCGACGCCCCCTTCTCGTCGTTCACCGTGAGCGACAGCTCGCGACCGCCCGGCAACGTGCAGACGCCGCGCTGCACTGCCCTGCCCGCGGAATCGCGCGTCAGGGCCTCGAACCGGAAGGTGAAGCGGATCTCGTCGTCCGCGGGCTGAAACTTCGCGGCGTCGCCGACGCCCGCAACGGTGACTCGGCGAACGACGATCGAATGATCGACGACGTTCGAGAAAATCGCATCCGCGCCGGCCGAAGGGAACACGCACAGGCTGAGGACGGTGCGCGCGGGATTCTCCGGGCTCGTGAATGCGAAGAGATCGGTGACGTCTGCCGCCGGATCGCCGATCGACCGCGGACCATCAACGTGATCGGACATGGTCGGCCTCTATCCAATCTTGTCGAGTAGCCCTTCTACGGCCTTGCCAACATGCTCGAGCCGCCGGGTCTGCGCCCCGGTCAGGTTCGGACTGTTGACGTACCAGGCCTCGGCCGCGATCTGGTGCTTGGCGATCCAGTCCGCCGCCGCCTTGGGATCACGCATTCCTGGGAAACCCTCGAAATTGGACAGCCACAGATCCATCGCATTCGGAATCTTGGCCGCGAAGTCGTCGATGTAGGGATCGAAGTCGCCGTCATAGGCCGTCGCGAACAGCAACTTCGTGTCGTTGTCGACGAACACGAAGCGCATGTCGTGGACCGTGCCTACCGCGTCCGCTGCCCGGAAGTTTCCTTCCAGCAACTGCAGCAGACCGCGAAGCCGCTTCGCTCCCCCTTCCACGAACGGCAGGAACACGGTGAGCTCCGAGACCTTGCCCTGACGGGCGCCGATACGGCCAGCGGTTTGCGCCCGCCCCGGCGCTGCCAGCTCTTGTGTGAGCATGGTGAGCCCGTTCTTCAGCGCGGCTTTGCCTATTTCAGGCGCGTCGGCGTAGAGCTCCCTGAGCTTTTGAAGCTTCTGCTCGACGGCCAAGTTCTGTTGCGGCTTGGTTGCTGTTGCTGCTTGAGTTGCCATGACTAGTGCTCCTTTCGGTCCTGTTCGGTTTGTGTGCGGGTGTCTAGTTACCCATCTCGTCGAGGAACTCGTCCACCGCTTTGGTGATGCGCTTGGTCCGGCCGGCTTCCGCCACCGTCAGATCCGGATGCGCGACATACCAGCCTTCCGCGGGGAGCTGGTGCTTGGCGATCCAGTCTTTCACCTCTGGGCTGCGGATCCCCGGCCAGCCCTCGAAAGCCGAGAAGATGACGTCCATCTCGTCGGGGATCTTCGTCGCGAAGTCTTCGATATAGGGATCCCACTCGCCGTCGTAGGCGGTCGCGAAGAGAAACCTCGTGTCGTTGTCCAGGAAGACGAAGCGCATGTTGTGGAGGGTGCCAACCTTCTTCCCACCGCTGAAGTTACCGTTCAGCAACCGCAACACCGCGCGCAGCCGCCGGGCTCCGCCGGGCGCGAACGGGGCGATTATGGTGAGCTCCGAGACGTTGCCCTGACGAATGCCGATCCGGCCAGCGCTATTCGTCTGCGATGACTGCGCCTCGGACGCTTCCGACATCAGCGATGGGAGCGCGTTCGCGAGCCCCTTCTTCGCCATCTCCGGCGCGTCGGCGAAAATCTCCCTCAGCTCCCGGATCTGATTCTCGAAGCTCTCGGGCTTGGCGCGTGTCTGCATTTGCGTTGCCATAGGTGCGTTCTCCTGTCGAGCGTGCAATGGAATCTGATCTGGGAAGCATCACAACAGCGTTGCAGAACCGGAACCACCAGACGTTGGTGTGGACGACACCTTCGTATGGTTCGTCCCTGCACATCTGCGTCTCGCACCCGATTGTGATCGTCGAATCGCGGCCGTCGCTCGCTGCGCTCACGGCGACCCGCTTTGCCGGCGCAACTCTGCGACGTCCGCGCCGTTCAATCGCGCGGCGGTGGTGCCGAAGCGGCCCGTGACGAAGTTGGTGACCGCGGCAATTTCGTTGTCGGAGTAGCCATGACCGAATGCCGGCATTTCCAATGCGCCTGCCGGCGTAGTGCGCCGCGCGCCGTTGATCACGATTTGAGCGACGTTGGTCCCGCGTGCGTCGTTCACCGCGCGAGCGCCGGTCAACGTCGCAAGCGGTGTGACGAAGCTCTCGCCGCTCCAGCGGTGACAGCCTGCGCAGGCGCCCGCATAGACCATCTTGCCCCGGTCGTCGGCGTTCACGCCGTCGTCGTGCGACGCCGGCGCGGCCTGAGCGACGATCGGGGCGCTATCCCTCTCGACCGTTGGCGGAACAGTGCGCAGGTAGGTGCGCAGCGCTTCGAGGTCGTCCCGCGCCAGATGCTTCAGTCCCGCGTCGACGGCCTCCCCCATCGGCCCTCCAGCGGAGCCGTGTCCCTCGGCATGGCCTGTCGCAAGATATGCGAGCAGCCCGGCGTCGTCCCAGGCTCCAATGCCCGTGGATCGATCGCCGCTGATGTTGTAGGCACGCCATCCCGCAGTGACGGCGCCGCCGAATTTCCTCCGATTGTCGAGCGCAAATGCGAAGTTCCGCGGAGTGTGACACTCGCCGCAATGCGCCAGCGCTTCCGCGAGATACGCCCCGCGATTCCACTCTGTGCTTCGCTCTACGTTCGGCTCGAACCGCGAGTCCGGAGCGAACAGCAAATCCCAGGCGCCGATCGCCCAGCGCTGATTGAACGGAAAGCCCAGGGAGCTCGGTCTCGGCGGCGCCTCGATCGGTGCGAGACTGAAAAGGTACGCTTTGATCGCCAGCGCGTCCGCGTCACTCATGTATCTATACGAGGCGAACGACATTGCGGGGTAAAGCCGGGCGCCGTCCCGACGCACGCCGCGGCGCACCGCCCGAACGAATTCCGCGTCGGTGTAGGCGCCGATTCCGGTGTGTTGGTCGGGCGTGATGTTGGTCGAGTACAGCGTCCCGAAAGGCAGCGCAAATGGGACGCCGCCCGCTAAGGCGTCGCCGCCCTTCGCCGTGTGGCACTCGATGCAATCCGCGGCGCGAGCGAGATACTCGCCTTGCTTGACCAACGTTTCCCCCGCGAGAGCGGCCGGAACTCCCGTGGGATCGCCATTCGTGTAGCTCGCGATAGCGACTCGCTTCCCGCCGGCGAAATCCACCGGTCCCGGCCCGATGAGATACACGAGGACGCCTATCGTCACGAGCGCCCCAACGATTGCGACGGTGATCACCACGCGCTTGCCGCGTGACAGCGGTTTCGTCGTGCTCATCGGTGACTCTCCTGCAGTGGCTCACTCATGCCTGCAATGCGACCAGAGCCGCGCAAGCGGCGCGACTGCACGATGGTGTGGGTTGATACGAAGGTATCTCCAACACCATCGTTTGATGGTCCCGGTTAGCCGGTCCTGTTGTGATCCTGGCCACGGATGTCCCTACTCGATCAAGGGCATCACACAGAGGCAGTCATGCAAGACCACTGGAAATCGATGGCGGTTACGGCCGCCGGAGCAGCGTTCGGCGCGCGAGCCGATGCCGAGAAACCCGCCGATGCACGAACGCAGCGCCAGATATCGACTTACCTGCTGCACCGCTCTGTGACGACAGACGAGCGCAACCGTCGTCGGTTCGAATGGTGGCGCGAAGCGCAGCGGGCCGCGCGACGCGGAGCCGGCGCAGTGGTGTGCGCTACGGTTGTCGCCATCGCCAGTGCGCGCGCGCAACAGCGGGTGCCACCGGAACTGGTCGGAGCGAGCTTCGAAATCCACTACGGCATCGTCGAGACCGTTCAGGCGAGCAAGATGGACGCGACCGCGAGCACAGTCCGAGGCGCGGCGATCGGCGGAGTGGTCGGTCTCGCGGTCGCGGATCACGACGACGACGCACGCGGTGCCGTGAAGGGTGCCGCGGCCGGAGCCCTGATCGCGAGACTGGTCGCCAAGCACCAGAAGGACAACGCCCCGAACGTCTATACCTATACCGTCGCGCTGGTGGACGGCGGCGAATCGAAGATCGTCTCGGAGACCGGCGACATTCGCCAAGGCGACTGCGTCGCCGTCGAGTATGGTCAGAGCGCCAATGTCCGTCGCATGTCGAACGCGTACTGCGAAAGTGACCATCAGGAGGTTGCGAGGACCGACGCCGCGGTGAGCGCTCAGGCCCAGCAGTCGGCCGTCGACTGTCACACGGCCAAGCAGGTGGCGCTGCAAGCGAAAACAGAAGCCGAGATGGATCTCGCGCTGAAGAAAGTCAGGTTGTTCTGCGAGGGGTAGGTCTCAGCTTCTGCGCCAGAGAGCGCGCAACTGATCAGGAGCACGAACCCAGGTCCATACCAATGTCTGGCTGCCCAGTGTGCGGTGCTCGAACACCATAGACGCTCGACGCAATCGCGGTGAGTGCTGATGAGGTCACGGCTGCTGGCATCGATGGTGCTAGCCGCTTTTCCCCTGTGCGCAAGCGCGGGCGAAGACCAACTGTTGGAGCACGACGCTCCGCTTTCCGCAACGTCTGCCCCCCCGCCACACACGGTTCTGCAGCGAACGGTCGATCTTCCGCCGCTGCATCCGACACTGGCTTTGAATCTGCGCGGCTACGGCTTAGGGAACGACAGCGACAGCACGCCCGATCAACACACCTGGGCCACCGGGGGCCGGATCGGTATCACGTTTCCGGAGTGGCACAACTGGCTTTCGATCGGCGGCGCCGGCTATGCATCGTTCCCGCTGGGAGATACCGACACGCCGAACCGCACGCGGCTCGTCTCGCCCGATAACCGGCGCCTGCTGGTTGCCGGAGAGTCTTACGTCAACGCGCGCCACGGCAACTTCAATCTGCGCCTGCTTCGACAGTTGCTCGACGCGCCGTATCTGAACAGTCAGGACAACCGCATGGTTCCCAATGTGTTCGAGGCCTACACGCTTCTGTATCGAACGGACAAGCTCTACGGAGGCGTCGGATATGTGCCGAAGATGAAGACACGTGACTCCGACAATTACGTGTCAATGGCGGAAGTCGCCGGCGCGCGCGGTAGCCAATCGGGAGTGACTGCGGGAGGTGTGCGCTGGCATCCCACGCAACGGCTGAGCGGATCTGCGTTCGCGCTCTACGGCGCGGACACTTTCAGCATCGCGTACCTCGCGGGAGAATTCGATGTCCCCCTGGCCCCAAAGACTGACTTGCGGGTTTCGGCCCAGCTCACTTCCGAGAACAGCGTGGGCGACGAGCTTGTCGGAGCGTTCGATGGGCACTCGGTCGGTGCGAAAGCGGCGCTCGGCTACCGACGAGCCGTATTCACGTTGGGCGGCACGCGCACGGGGGCGGGTGCGGACATCCGCAGCCCGTTCGGCCAGCGGCCCTCTTACCTCAGCATGATGCTGTTCGAATTCGACCGTGCGAACGAGGACGCGTGGCTTGCGGGCGTGTCGTATCGGCTTGATGCTCTCGGGCTGCCAAACTGGAGCTTCGTCGTCAATCACGTCGAGGGCGAAAGTGCTCGCGATGCCGTAAGCCATGCTTCTCTCGATGATCGCCACGAAACCGACATCACGATCGATTGGCGTCCTCGGCAGGGCGAGCTCGATGGACTCTGGCTGCGGCTGCGCTACGCAGACGGGAGGGATGGTGCGCGTGGGCTGGCTCAGTGGCGGCTGACGCTGAACTACGAGATCCGATCCCTGCACTGAACCGAAATACGCAGCAACGCTCACCTTTGACATAAGTCGCGCGGCGCGAACGCGTACACACTCATATATATATGGGCGCGCTAAGGGTGCCCTGCGGGTCCGTAGCCGGCGACTCGTCGTAGGCACGTTGGCCAATCGAACACACCTTAAGGTGTAGCCCAGACCATGGTGCGCTGGCGACCGCTATACCCACATGTTGGGATCGTTCGCATGAACAAGCACACGTACCGATTCAGCAAGACCGCCGGCGAGTACAGCACGCTGTTCTCAATGATTGCCGCATTGTGTGGCTGCAGCGGAATTCTCGATCCGGCAGGTCCGGTGGGAAACGCCGAGCGCGTAATCCTGTTCAACTCGCTCGCCATCATGCTCGCAATCGTCGTGCCGACGATTCTCTGCATTCTGGGATTCGCCTGGTGGTATCGCGCGGGCAACGCCCGGGCCACGTACGCACCGCATTGGGCGGAGTCCGGTCGGCTCGAGCTCATCGTCTGGTCCATTCCCGCGCTCGTCGTGCTCTTCTTGGGCAGCATTGCCTGGATCAGCTCGCACGAGCTCGATCCTGCGAAGCCATTGAGCTCGAACACCAAGCCGCTCGAAGTCGAAGTTGTCGCGCTGGACTGGAAGTGGCTGTTCATCTATCCGGATCAGAACATCGCCAGCATCAATCGCCTCGTGATGCCGGTCGATACGCCCGTTCACTATCGCCTCACCTCGGCGAGCGTGCTGAACGTGTTCTGGGTGCCCCAACTCGGCAGCGAGATTTACGCGATGAACGGAATGACCACCGAGCTCAATCTTGCCGCCGATCGGCCGGGCACGTTCCTCGGAATCGCCGCGCATTTCAATGGCGATGGGTTTGCGGACATGACTTTCGAAACGCAAGCGGTCCCTGCCGAAGATTTCTCCCGGTGGGTCGCCTCGGCGCAGGCGGATGGACCACCGCTCGACGAAGCGGCTTACCGTGCTCTGCTGCCTCAGTCGTCGCACGTTGCTCCATATACCTATCGAACGGTCACACCGCAGCTGTTCGATCACATTGCGTCCCGTCTTTTTCCGGCGGGGGACGGACCAGACCTCGCCCAACGCGACGCCGAATCCGCTGAGTTCGCTGACGCTCGGGCGCGCTGAAGGAGAACGACATGCTAGGCAAGCTCACTTGGGACGCAATTCCTTGGGATCAACCTCTCCCGCTCCTCTCGGCCGGCTTCGTCGGCCTGATCCTGGCGGCCGTGCTCGTCTGGGTCGTCATCAAGGGACACCTGCCATACCTGTGGCGCGAGTGGATCACCAGCGTCGACCACAAGCGCATCGGAGTGATGTACTGCGTGTTGGCGCTGGTCATGCTCGTCCGGGGTTTCAGCGATGCCCTGATGATGCGCACGCAACAGGCGCTTGCCTTCCAGGCACCCGGATTTCTCCCGCCCGAGCACTACAACCAGATCTTTTCCGCGCACGGCACCATCATGATCTTCTTTGTTGCCATGCCGTTCGTCGTAGGACTCATGAACTTCGTCGTGCCGTTGCAGCTCGGCGTGCGCGACGTGGCGTTTCCGACCTTCAACTCGGTGGGTTTCTGGTTGACCGCCGCCGGCGCGCTGCTCGTGAACGTCTCGCTCGTCGTCGGCGAGTTCGCCCGCACCGGTTGGCTGCCGTTCCCGCCGCTATCGGAGCTCAAGTACTCGCCGGGAGTGGGCGTCGACTACTACCTCTGGGCAATTCAGATTTCCGGCGTGGGCACGCTGATCAGCGGCATAAATCTAGTCACCACCATTCTCAAGACGCGGGCTCCCGGCATGCGCTACACGCGCATGCCGATCTTTTGTTGGACCGCTCTCGCCTCGAACCTCCTGATCGTGGTGTCGTTCCCCATCCTTACCGGCACGCTCGCGATGCTGCTGCTCGACCGTTACCTCGATTTCCACTTCTTCACCAACGAGGCGGGCGGCAATCCCATGATGTTCATGAATCTCATCTGGCTCTGGGGCCATCCCGAGGTTTACATCCTGGTGTTGCCGGCATTCGGCGTGTACTCGGAAGTCGTGGCCACGTTCTCGGGCAAACCGATTTTCGGCTATCGCTCGATGGTCGTTGCGACCATGGTTATCTGCTTCCTCGCGTTCACCGTCTGGCTGCACCACTTCTTCACGATGGGCGCAGGCGGCGATGTCAACGCAATTTTCGGGATTGCCAGCATGCTGATCGCAATACCGACCGGGGTGAAGGTCTACAACTGGCTCTTCACGATGTACCAGGGTCGTGTGCGCTTCACTTGCGCCATGCACTGGGTGATCGGTTTCATGGTGACTTTCGTGATCGGAGGCATGACGGGCGTGCTGCAGGCGGTGCCCCCCGCGGACTTCCAGATACACAACTCGCTCTTTCTCGTCGCGCACTTCCACAACGTGATCATTCCAGGCGTGCTCTTCGGAGCATTCGCCGGGTACACGTACTGGTTCCCGAAGGCTTTCGGCTTCTCACTGGACGAGCGCCTCGGCAAGGTGGCCTTCTGGTGTTGGTTCGTGGGGTTCTACGTCGCCTTCATGCCGCTCTACGTGGTGGGTCTCGAGGGCATGACCCGCCGCCTACAGCACTACGATCAGCCGCAGTGGCATCCCTGGCTGCTCGTGGCCGTGGTCGGTGCGTTGCTGATCATGTCCGGCATCGCCTTGCAAATCACACAACTCGTCGTCTCGATTCGATCGCGGCAGCGCCGTAGAGACGTGACAGGCGACGTGTGGGACGCCCGCGGCCTCGAGTGGGCGACCGCGTCGCCCCCGCCGCTCTTCAACTTCGCAGTCGTACCGAACGTGAAGACCGAGGAGCCCTACTGGGGCACGAAGCAAAAGGCTCGCGAGCTCGTTCGCTTGAGCGGCGAGCCGGTGTATGAGCCGATCGAGGTTCCGCGGAATTCCCCAACTGGATTCCTAACCGCCTTCTTCGCCTTCTTCGTCGGGTTCGCGCTCATCTGGCATATCTGGTGGCTGGCCGGGCTCGGGCTTGCCGGCGCCTACGCGACTTTCGTCGTGTTCGCCTGGCGCGACGTAGCGGAGAACGTGATTCCCCGTGACGAAGTGGCACGCATCGATCGTGCGAACCGCCTCGCCCGCACCCTTGCACTCGAGGAGCAGCCCGCGTGAGCACCCCGATCACCGCGCTGCGGCTCACGCCGTCAGCCATCGATTTCCCGGCCGCTACGACGCGCGAGTACCAAGAAGCGACGGGACACGGCGAGGCCGGACCTGCGCCCAAGCGAGTCGTCGCAGGCTACGGCTTCTGGATCTTCCTGCTCTCCGACATCATCATGTTCTCGGCGTTCTTCGCCAGTTACGCGGTGCTTTCGGGGGCGACCGCCGGGGGGCCGACCGCGGCGCAACTGTTCGATCCGCGTAACGTCGCGATCGAGACCGCCTGTCTTCTTCTGTCGAGCTTTTTCTGCGGGATGGCGAGCATCGCGGTCGAGATGCGTAGGCAAGCGCTGACTCAGCTTGCGTTGCTGGCGACGGGAGTGCTCGGACTCGCGTTCCTGGTGCTCGAGCTGCGTGAATTCGCCGGGCTCATTGCGCAGGGTGCCGGCCCCTCACGAAGCGCGTTCCTGTCTTCATTCTTCGCGCTCGTCGGCTGCCACGGCGCTCACGTCACTGCGGGTCTGTTGTGGCTCGGCACGATGATGGCCCAGTTCCGTGCGAAAGGTTTTCGCGCCGACGTAGGCCGACGCTACCTCTGCTTCAGTCTCTTCTGGCACGCCCTGGACATCGTCTGGGTCGCCATCTTTACCCAGGTCTACCTGGTCGGAGCGTACGCATGAACGACAGCACTTTCCCTCAACGTCGCGGCAGCAGCGGCGATGTGGCGCCAGGTCACGACCCCGAGGGCGGAAAGACTCTCGCCGCGCGCTTCCGCAGCTACCTCATCGGGCTTGGGCTCGCGGTCCTGCTCACCGTTGCTTCGTTCTGGGCTGCGCAGACCCACCTCATCTACGGGCCTGGCGTCGCGCCTGCCCTCGTGACCTTGGCAATCGCTCAAATGGGCATCCACCTCGTCTTCTTCCTTCACCTCACCACCGCCCCAGACAACACCAATAACGTGCTGGCGCTCGCATTCGGAGTGCTCGTGGTGGCGTTCGTCGTATTCGGCTCTCTGTGGATCATGGGGCACCTCAACCACATGATGGCCCCGATGGATCAGCTGATGCGTATGCAGGGCTAAAGGAATGAAAGTCGCCATTCTGTTGAGCGCGATCGTGATTGGCAGCGTGGCCCACCTGGCGATGTTGGCCACGTTGTGGCGCGCTCGATCGAAGGGTGCTGGCGAAGTCGCGTGGGCAATCGTTCCGTGGCTCATCACGGCGCTCAGCGCCGCGCCCGCGGTGCATCACATTCTCGCGACCAGTCCGCCGCGCTAGGGCGCGCGCAAGGGGAAGCCGTCAGACGGCCGGCTCTCTCCGCAGGCCGAGACGATCTGCCATGGTCACGAGGGTAGGCACAAAACGCGTTTTCATTTTGCGCATGACCTGCCCTCTGTGCATTTTCACCGTGATCTCGCTGATGCCGAGCTCCCCGGCGATCTGCTTGTTCAGACGTCCGGACACGACCAACGCCAGCACCTGGCGTTCGCGCGGCGTCAGTGAGTCGTAGCACCTGCGCAGCGTGCGGATCTCGGACTCTAGGCGGAGCGCGACGCGACTGCGCTCGATCGCGTCATGAATGGCCTGTAACAGCACATCGTCCTTGAACGGCTTCGTCAGAAACTCGACCGCACCCGCCTTCATGGCTCGCACGGTCATCGGCACATCGCCATGGCCCGTGATGAAGACGATTGGCACGTCGCTCCGGTTCTCGAGCTGCCGCTGCAGCTCTAGCCCATCGAGGCCCGGAAGGTGCACATCGAGCACCAGACAGGACGGGACTGCCGCGCGAGGACGCGAGAGAAATTCTTGTGCCGACGTAAACAATTCCGGCTGCCAGCCGGCACGCTTGATCAGCAGCTCCAACGACTCGCGCACGGAAACATCGTCGTCGACGACGAAGACAATCGACTTGAGGTTCGGCACGGAGCGAACATCCGTCGAACCGAAGTGGCGCGGCGCGCTGCCGTAGGGAAGGTGCGAAGAGATTTCGTTTCGCGGCGGACTCGTTGCCATTTCTAGCTCCCACGAACCTCGACACTTCGATACTTCTACGACAGCGATCGTGCGCCTGGCGCCGCTGGGAAGACACTAATCCCTTAGTATCGTGAGGATTTTCGTCATGAGCCGGAAATGCTAGCGCGGGATCCCGTCTTCCGCCGTTCCGAAATTCCGACGCCGTGCAAATTTTCCGAACTTTGACCACAATTGGGCCTAGGAGGACACCCGTGCCGCAATTCGACGAGCGGGATGAGGCGGCCGACGCAGCGCGCCGGCCGCGCGTCTATCGTCCGGTGATTGCCGGAGTCCAGGTCGTCCGTGAAGGGCGAATCGAGCCGTTTCTTCACGCGTGCCCCACCTTGACCAGCGCAGCCGTCCAGTGGCGCGGCCTCGCTGTCGAGGATTACCGTATTCCCGCCTGCGTCATCCCTTACCACGAGCACCTAGAGAACTTTCTGCACGTCGTGTTGGAAGGTGCGGTCCGATACGAAGTCCTGACCTCGGGCAAGCGCCTTCGCTTCACCGCACAAGCCGGCACCACGTTCGTGCTTCCACGCGGTACCACCGATGAGCTGCGCTGGGCTGGTCCCACGCGTCGGATCGCGGTTGCCGTCCATCCGAGCCTACTCGTCAACGCGCTGGACGAAACCGCCGGCGAACATGAGATCGAGTTGACTGAGCACTGGAGCGTGATCGACCGGGACATGATGGCCCTTCTCGTCGCTATGGCGACCGATCTCGACGAGGGGTCGCCCGCGGGAAGGCTCTACGGCGAATCGCTTTCCAATGCTTTGGCTGTGTACCTGCTCTCGCGCTACGCGGTGCGGCGTCGCGTCCCGAAGATGTTCAAGGGAGAGTTGCCGCGATATCTGTTGAACCGTGTGCTCGAATACGTCAGGAGCAATCTGGCGGAGAATCTTGGGCTCTCGGAGCTTGCCGCGGTAGCAGGCATGAGTCCTCACTATTTTTGCGAGCTGTTTAGCCGAACCATGGGCTGCCCGCCCTACCGTTACGTGCTCCGGAAAAGGATCGAGTGCGCTCAACAGCTGCTGCGGAATCCGGCGCTCAGTGTGCTCGAGGTTGCGATCAGCGTGGGATTTCACAACTCGAGTCACTTCGCGAGGGTGCTTCATCGATTCACGGGGATCAGTCCCTCGAGATTTCAATTGGACCACTCGCAGCGGCTCGGACGCGTGCGCAATCACCGCCCCGATTGACGGCACCAGCCGTCGCAAGCGCAGACGCTGATATCGGTTAGGGCGGATCTCGCCGCGATCGGATCGTCGGAGTCCATACCAAGGTTCAGTGCTTCAGCGGCGCCAGCCGTCGCACGATCGTTCCATGAGTACCGCACAAACGTCATGGAAACCGGTCGAGCTCCTTTGCGCGTTCGCGCTCGTGTGCGTGGTCGGTCATGCGCTAGCCGCAGACGACACCCGCGACGTCCGCGACAAGAAGCTATTCCGCTTCGAGTTGGACAACGACACGTTCGTCGGCTCCGACAACGCGTTCACGTCCGGCGAGAGCATTCAAATCCATTCGCAACTGCTGGATAAGTGGCCTGCCGGCCTTGCCGGTTGGGTCGGCCGGTTTCCGACGTTGAGCGACGACGGCAGCGGCGGGCGAGTCGTGCGATGGGCCTGGGGCATTACGCAGCTCATGATGACTCCGGATGACATCACCATCGTCGATCCCCAACCGAACGATACACCGTGGGCAGGCATACTCGGCGGCTACGTCTCTTGGTCCGCCTACGACGATCGGCGTCTCGGGGCGCTGCAACTGTATTTGGGCTGCCTCGGACCCTGCTCGGAGGCCGAAGAGGTTCAAAAATTTGCGCACGACGATCTGGGACTGGGCGACCACCCTGCCGGCTGGGCGAATCAGCTGGAGAACGACATCCTCGTCAACCTCAACTATGAGTATCGACACAAGCTTTGGGTGGGCGGGAACGGAACGCGACGTCTAGGGCAAGACCTTTCGGTCGGAACACAGGTTGGCGTCGGCAGTTTCGCCACGTACGCGGAGGCTTGGCTCGAGTACCGGCTGGGTTGGGACGTACCGAAAGGGTTCACGAAGCTAGCGGATCCTCCGGGATTCGGAGTCGCGCTCGACCCCGTCTATGTCGACCCGAGCGGGCCTTCGGTGACGCACCGTACGTGGCGTCCGTACTTTAATTTGGTCGTTCGCCACCGCTCGGTCGACAAGTTCGCTGCCCTCCAGAGCCGTCGCACGCAGAACGGCGGCTTCTATGAGTCGGTCATTTCGATGTTTGGCGACAACCAACTGATATTCGGAGTTCACGTCGCGAGACTGCCGCTCGCGTTTCACCTTACCTACTATCGCTACTTCGGCGACAACGCGGCCGCCGGAGCGATTGCCAGCGATGTCGACTGGGTGAATTTTTCGTTCGAAAGGCGCTTCTAGTTGCGGCATAGAGAGGCACACGGTGCGCCAGGATCCTTCAGGCTACCGGGAGCCCCCCATGTGGTGCGCGACCCGCGTGACGCGGCGCGAAGGCGTCGCCGCGTGTGTCTCGATGTGTCTTGCGGTCTCGGCTCTATCATCCTGCGCGCATGTCCCCGCGCGCACTCCGGTGCCGCTCGAGCTCGTCGGCCGCGCGGAAATCCCGGGTGTGCCCGATGCGCGCGCGTGGGGCGACGCGTGGCCGCAGGAGTTCATCGCGCCTTTCCAGGTGAGCGACGAGGAGCTCCGTTCGCGCTTCCCGGCGATCTACGGTCAGCCGCACAACTATCTCGCGCTCTCGGGCGGCGGAGCCAATGGGGCATTCGGAGCCGGCTTGCTGGTCGGTTGGACGGCCGCCGGCACGCGCCCGAAATTCACCATGGTGACCGGTATCAGCACCGGTGCGTTGACCGCGCCGTTTGCGTTTCTCGGCTCCGACTACGATGACGCGCTAAGGGCCGTCTACACGACCAGCAGCACGAAGGACATCGAAACCAAGAAGGGCCTCCTCGCCGCACTGCGCGGGATCAGCGTCGCCGACACGTCGCCGCTGCGCCGTCTCATCGGCGAGTACATGACGCCCGCCGTCGTCGAAGCCATCGCTCGCGAGCACCGCACCGGCCGGCGGTTGTGGATAGGAACGGTAAACCTCGACGCGGGCCGGCCTGTGATCTGGAACCTCGGCGCGATCGCGGCGAGCGATGATCCGGACAAGGTGCAGCTCGTGCGCGATGTGCTGCTCGCGTCCTCTGCGATGCCGGTCGTGTTCCCGCCCGTCTTGATACCCGTAGAGGCCAACGGGCATCGCTACGACGAGATGCACGTCGACGGCGGCACGGCGTCCCAGGTATGGGTCTACCCCGCCGCGGTCGACTGGCGAGCCATAGTGCGCAAGCTCAAAGTCGTCGGGCGCCCCCAGGTCTACGTAATCCGGAATGCCGCGCTCGAGCCCTCGTTCGCGACGGTCGAGCCGAAGACGAAACAGATCGCGACCCGAGCTATCTCGTCGTTGATCCGCACCCAAGGAATCGGCGACCTCTACAAGATCTACGGTCTGTGCGAGCGCGACGGCAACGACTTCAATCTCGTCTCGGTGCCGAGTGACTTCGCCGACAAGCCAACCGAGGCTTTCGATCGAGCCTACATGGGTAAGCTGTTCGACGTAGGCTATCGCTTGGGCGCGACCGGCGACCCGTGGCAACACGAGCCATCGGGCTTCAACCCCGAATCGACGGCGCTGGGCGTCGAAGCTCCGAACAGTGAGGCGGCGGGCGTGTTGGCTTCCCCGCTCGTGGTTCGTTAGGGAATCGTTTGCGCCACCCAAGGCTCGCGGCCCGCGAGCGTTCCGTCACGCGCTTCGCGGCCCCGCGCGCTCGCATAGGCATCCGAAGGCGACGCGCAACAGCGGTGAATCGTGCGATCGAAAAAAAACGCCACGGACTTCACTCTTCATTTCTGAACCCAGCTCTTGCGGCCAGCGCGGGGGGCGCTACGGGGGGACACCGCAAAGCTCGGGCATGAAGTCCGTGGCGTGCCGATACCTGTGTTTTCGATCGATCACCTCCTTTCGTAGTGGGCTCAATCAGCCAGTGTGTAGGCAATCACATAGTCGCCGAGCTTGGTCCCCATCGACCCGTGACCACCCGCAGCCGTCACGACGTACTGCTTGCCGTTCACGCCGTAACTCATCGGCGTTGACTGCCCTCCAGCCGGAAGACGGTCTTGCCACAACTGCTGGCCGGTGGTCACGTCGTATGCGCGGATGTAGTAGTCCAGAGTGGAGGTCAGGAACGTCACGCCGCCGGCGGTGACCAGAGGTCCGCCCAAGGTCGGTACGCCCATCTTGATCGGTACGGGCACGGGCGAGCTGTCGCGAATCGTGCCGTTCCTGTGCGTCCACACGATCTGCATCGTCTTCAAATCGATCCCCGCCATGTAGCCCCAAGGCGGTCGAAAGCAAGGCAGACCCATCGGGGACAGCAACGGGTGCAGGTCGACTCCGTACGGCGTGCCGTACATCGGCTGCACGCCGATCTCGCTGCCGGCAGGATGCTGGCTGTTCGGCGCGGACGGATTGTCCGGCCCGCGCGGCAGCAACGTCGAGACGAAGGGAATGTTGATCGGATTGGCGATGGCGATTTGCCGCACCGGATCCACCGCAATGCCGCCCCACTCGAATATTCCCAGGTTTCCCGGGAAGACCAGCGTGCCCTGGAGAGAGGGCGGCGTGAACGTGCCTTCGTAGCGCAATCGATGAAACATGATGCGGCAGGCCATTTGGTCCACGATGGTCGCTCCCCACATGTCGGCGCCGGTCAATTTCGCTTCGGGACGGAACGTCAGCGCCGAGAACGGCTGAGTGGGCGCGGCGTGATCGCCGGGCGCGGCACCCTGCGGCACCGGCCGCTCCGGAGCCGGCACGATCAGCTGCCCATTGCGACGGTCGAGCACGAAGAGGTTACCGGTCTTCGTCGGCTGAACCACCGCGGGAACGACACCATTCGCCGTGTCGACGTCGACCAGCGTGGGTTGGGCGGGGAGATCCATGTCCCACAGATCGTGGTGCACGGTCTGATAAGACCACACGCGTTTGCCGGTGTTGACGTCCAGCGCGACGAGCGAGCTCGCGTAGCGCTCGACCAAGGGCGTGCGATTTCCGCCCCAGATGTCCGGGCTCGGCGACCCCATCGGCACATACACGAGACCGAGCTCGGGGTCGTACGACGAGGTTATCCAAGAGTTGGGAGAGCCGTTGCTGTAGGTGTACGTTGCCGAGGGCAGCGCGTTCTCGTCCTCGGCGCCGGGGTCCCACGCCCAGATCAGCTTACCGGTGTGAACATCGAAGCCCCGGATCACGCCGGACGGCACCTGGGTCGAATAGTTGTCGATCACGGAACCGGCCACGACCAGAATTTTGTCGCTGACGACCGGCGGCGACGTAGGCTCGTAGAAGCCGGGTGCCTGCTCGCCCATGCCAACTTGCAGGTTGAGCGTACCGTGCTCCGCGAAGCTGTCGCACGGTTCACCGGTGTCGGCATCGAGCGCCACCATTCGCCCGTCGTTGACCGGAAGGAAGACTCTCCGCGGGCAGTCGGCCGGCGCCGGCGTGCCGTCCGCCGTGAGTGCACCGAGCGCGCTCTCGTGGTACGACACGCCACGGCAGGTCAGGTGCTGGAAGGTCGGGTTGACCTTCACGTGAGGATCGTATGACCAGCGTTGCTTCCCGGTTTTCGCGTCGAGGGCGAACACACGCTGATGTGGAGAGCACAGGTACAGAGTGTCTCTGACCTTGATCGGTGTGACCTCGAACGTCGCTTCCCCGGGATCGTTCTTGTTGCTGCCGATGAGATCGCCGGTGCGGAACGTCCACGCCACCTCGAGGTGCTTGGCGTTGGCCGGAGTGATCTGGCTCAACGGCGAGAAGCGTTGACCGAACTGAGTTCGGCCGTACGCGCGCCAATCTTCATCGGGTTGCTCGTCGCCGGCGATGGGGGCGCTCGGTCCGGTTCCGGCGAAGGCGCCTAGCGTCGGCAAGCTCCCGCTGGTCTCGTGATAGTCGGACCCCAGAGCGACAAGAAGGACCACCGCGCCTCCTGCGAGGCTCAGGCCCAAGGGCATCATGGCGTCTCTCTTCGAGAGCGGCGGGCCGTGATCGAGCTTGTCGGCCACCCACGGCGTGAGGAGCCAGAGCGCGACCAGAAAGACGACGTCGACGCGTGCCGCGAGAGGCCACCAGTCGAATCCGCTGTCGGTGACGGCCCACGCAAAAGTCGCCAGCAAGACCAGCGCAAACGCCCACAGCGCGGTGCGCATCCGCGCCAGGAGCAGACCGCCGCTGATGACGATGCCTATTCCGAGCACGGCGTAAAACAGTGAGCCGCCCAAGACGGCGAGCCAAACACCTCCACCCATCAGCACCAGCCCGAGGAGGATGCAAAAGGCTCCTGTGAGAGTTAGAGCGAGCCCGGAGCGAAACGAGAGCAACGAGCTCAGCGAACGCGAACGCATGATGGGCTGAGACGTTTTCAGCAGATCATTCCGTTCGACCTCGTTGGTGAGCGCCATGTGAACCTCCAATTTGTGGCAAGCGACTCAATCGTCGTTGCTGCATGGTTCCGGCATTCACCTGTCTCGCGTACTGCACGATGGTCCGTCATTCGAGGGTATAGGTGCACCATCGTTTACTGGCGTCGCGATCATTCTCGGTGCGGCTGACAGTCCGCACGTATCGATCGCCGCGGGTCATACGTAAGTCTGTCCAACCATCGTTCAGTACGGCAACCGCGACGCACCTGCTGCAATCGCTCCCAGTTTTTTCCACACGGGAGCTCGATCAACATGAAACACCGTCGCGCATTTGTCGTCATGGGCGTCCTGGTTTGCGGCGCGCACGTGCCGCAAAGCTTCGGCGAGGACATCCCGTCCGATTCCCGCGAGCTCGGCAAGGGATTACGGGAGCGGGGTATCGACTTTGGGGTCGCGTACGTATCGGAGTCCGCGACGAACGTGCAGGGCGGCTCTGAGCAGCTGTACCGTTACACCGATCAATGGGCGTTCTCCGCCCAGTTCGATCTCGAGAAACTGGCCGGAGTCGAGAACGCTCGATTTTCCATCGTCATCACGGATCGTAACGGGCGCAACTTGAGCGACGATGCCGACCTCGGCTCCTTGCAGCAGGTTCAGGAAGTCTACGGACGTGGACAGACCACGCGCTGGACGGAGTTCTACTACGACCAACAGTACTTGCACGGGACGCTCGACTGGAAAATCGGCCGCTTGACTCCTGGCGGCGACTTCGCGTCCTTCTCCTGCGAGTTCATGAATCTCACCTTCTGCGGCTCGGGTCCCGGAAACGTCGTCGGCGACTACTGGTACAACTGGCCGGTGAGTCAGTGGGCAACGCGGATCAAGATGCAGATCCGCGGATTTGGCTACGTGCAGCTCGGCGCCTACGAGGCCAATCCGAATTATTTGCTCACGAGCACCGCGATGGATCTCGGCACTCCGGACGGCCCGTCGGGCTTGCTCGCGCCGATCGAGATTGCGTGGCTGCCTACCTTTCACGGGCTTGCGGGCAGCTACAAGATCGGCGGCTGGCACAGATCGGGGGGCGCTCCGGACGTCACGCGGAACACGGCCGGTGAGCCCCTGGCGCTCGCCGGAGGCGAACCGCTCATGCACGACAGCCGGTCCGGCGCGCATCTGAACTTCGAGCAGCGGCTGACTGCTCCGGCAGGCGGAGATTCGCGGCGCGGCCTCAGCGTCTTCCTCAATGCCGTGTACGCCGATCGCGACACGTCCACGCTCGACCGTCAGATCGCGGCGGGAGTGTTCTGGACGGGGCCCTTTCGGCGGCGTCTCGCAGATCAGCTCGGGTTCGCGGTGGGTGGAACGCACGTGAACTCCCGTATCGACGATGTGCAACTGCTGCAGAACGGAGCGGGTCTCGGACCGGTGGACGTGCAGACGTCGGAACGGGTAGCCGAGGTCTTCTACGACTTTCACCTCGGCCGATGGTTCGACCTGCGACCGAACGTCCAGTACGTCTCCCGACCTGGCGGCGTCGCCAGCAACGAAAGCGACGTGATCGCAGGCCTGAAGCTGCTGGTCAACCTCTGAGGCGCACCGAACCGTGAACGCAGCGCTGACAGAAGTGGAAACGAGCGACGTGCAGGCAACCGTGCTGCGTCCGCGCCCCAAGCCGTATCGCGGCGAATACGTCGTTCTCCGCATCGACGACGCCGAGCAGGGAAAGGAGATGCTGCGGCGGCTCCTTCCTCACGTCGCACCTGCCGACGAATGGTGGGTGCCATCCCTGCCGGGGTGGTTGGGCATCGCTTTCACCTTCGAGGGCCTCAAGGCGTTGGGCGTGCCGCAGGCATCGCTGGACAGCTTCCCGGTCGAATTCAAACAAGGCATGGCGGCGCGCGCCGCGATCCTGCATGACTTCGGTGCGAATGCGCCAACCCACTGGGAGCATCCGTTCGGCACACCCGACGTGCACGTCGCGTTGGCGATCTACGCCAAGAACGATGCGGACCTGCAGCGCGTGCTGGAGCTCGCGCGCAAGTCGCACCACGACCTTCCGCGGATCTCGGTCGTCTACCGCATGCGGTTCGGCGAGTTGCCGGAGGGACGCAACCCTTTCGGCTTCAAGGATGGACTGCATAACCCGCATGTCGAAGGAAGCGGGCCGGCACATGCCGGCAGCGAAGAGTCGATCAAGGCCGGCGAGTTCATCTTGGGCTATCCCGACGAGCGCGGGGAAACCGCGAACGCCCCGATTCCGCTCGAGCTGCGTCGGAACGGAGCTTTCGTCGCGTTCCGCAAGTTCCACATGGACGTTGCCGCATTTCGTCGCTACCTGCGGAGCCACGCGCCCACGCCGGATGAAGAGGAGCTGATTGCGGCAAAGATGGTGGGGCCGCTGGCGCAGCGGCGCCCCGTTGGTGCTCGCGCCGGATCGTGACGAGCCACAGCTCGGCAGCGACCCGAATCGCAACGACGCGTTCTCGTACGCACAAGACATGAAGGGACTGAGCTGTCCCTTCAGCGCGCACATCCGGCGCATCAATCCACGCGACGCCCTGAAGGACGAGGTTGTCGCCGTCAATCTCCACCACTTCCTCCGGCGCGGCACGAACTACGGACCGCCCCTGCCGGAGGGCGTGCTCGACGATGACGGCGCGGAGCGTGGCGGTGTCTTCCTTCTGGTCGGCGCGCATCTGCGGCAGCAGTTCGAGTTCGTGCAGTCGCAATGGGCTACCGACGGCAATTTCATCGGTCACGGAACCGAGCAGGATCCGCTCATCGGCAACAACGAAGGCGACGGCGTCTTCACGATCCCAAAGACACCGGCCCGACGCCGCCTTCAGGGCCTGCCGCGATTCGTCACCGTGCGCGGCGGCGAGTACTGCTTCATGCCCGGCCTACGCGCACTGCGCTGGCTGGCATCTCTCGGCTCACGTTCGTAGTCAACACCCCTCGATCATTCACTGAAGGAGCTAGCATTCAAATGGCAACGCAAACATTGACAAAACCGCAACAGAACCAGACGTTCGAAGGCAAGTTGCAGCGCCTGCGGCAGGCCTTCGCCGACGCGCCGCAGTACGCGAAAACGGCGCTGGAGAATTCGCTCAAAGAGCTGACGTCGTTTGGGTCCACGCCGCGAGCGCGGGTGGAAAGCGCCGGGCGGACCGGAATCCGTCAAGGCACGGTTTCGGAGTTGCTCTTCATCGCCCCATTCGCTCCCGGCGGCGCCGCACGGCTGCGCGCGTTGCTGGAGTTGCGGGGCGGCAGCTTCGAAGACACCGACCGGGTTGGCACCGTCCACGACATGCGATTCGTGTTCCTCGACAACGACACGAAGCTGCTCTTCGCGACTGCCTACGACGGCGAGTGGGACCCCTATATCGACGACTTCGCAACGAAGATCACCGACCAGATGGACGTCCTCTTCTCCGCGTGTGAGGGCTGGCCGGGGATTCGCAGCCCCAAGGTGAAGGACTGGATCGTCGAGCACCAGATCCCGGCAGCAGGCTGGTACGTCGCCCATCCGGATCTGACGGTGCGAGACATCCACCGGCTGAAGAACATCGGCAAGGCAGTCGACGAGTTCCTGGACAAGGTCGGCAGCTAGAACCGGTCACACGCGGCGGCGGCTCAACCGCCGCCATGCATGACCTCGACGAGCAGCCAGACGCCGCTCGCGATCGCGAGGCAGCCGACCACGGTCTGGAACGCGCGCGTGATCTTCGCGCCCGCCGCCTGCGAGCGGCGCGCGAACGCTGCGAACACGGCGGCGAACGCGAGCGCGCCGACCGCGACGCCCGCCGAGAAGGAAAAAAGGTAGAGCGCCGCGACGCCGCCGTGCAACTGCGACAAAGGCAGCAACGCGAGCACGGCCGCGGACCCGGCCCCGCCGTGAATCATGCCGAGCCCGAGCCCGGTACGGCCCGAGCGGCCGTGCGTGTGAAATGGCGCGAGGAAGTGCACGTGCGCCGACGGTGTGGAACGCGTGTGCAAGGCGGCGGCCGAGGCCGGCGTGCCGGATCGAGCCGCGAGCAACGCCTGCGTGCCGATCACGAACAGCGCGGCGCAGACGAGGAGCTCGCCATACGCAGTCCAGTCGACGATCCGCGCGTAGCCGAGACCGAGGACGGCGATAGCGACGAGCGCGAGCGAGAGCCCGTGGCCGAACGCCCAGCGCAGAGCGTAGCCCGCGGGGGACAGGCGCCGGTCGTTGATCGCGAGGCCGCCGATCGTGGCGAGATGATCGGCGTCGAATGCGTGCAGCAATCCGAACCATGCGCCGAGCAGCAACGCGTGCTGCCAGCCGGTCGACAACGAGTGTCCGAACGAGAGTTCTTCCATCACGACGAGCACTGCGCACGAACGGTGTAGGTGGACGATGGCGCGCTTTTCGCGGCGGTCCCATTGCACCATCGTATAGGGCCCGAACCCACCCATAGGTATCGCCCTGCACCTTCGTGTGGTGGCGCGAGCCGCAAGGTTTCGTTGATATCGCGCTCATACAAGGAGACGAACCATGATCAAAGTCAGCGTGATGTATCCAAACGCTCCCGGCGCGCGATTCGACCACGACTACTATCGCGACAAGCACTTGCCCCTGATCAAGAAGCGGATGGGCGCCGCCTTGACGTACTACACGATCGACAAGGGAGTGGCTGGAGGGGCGCCGGGCGCGCCGGCCGCATACGTCGGCATGTGCCATCTGCTGTGCGACTCGGTCAAGTCCTACCAGGCCTCGTTCGGCCCGCACGCCGAGGAGTTACAGGGCGACATCCGCAACTTCACCGACCGGACGCCGAGCGTGCAGATCAGCGAGGTGGTGGTCGAGAACTCGGCCAAGGGCTAGAGAGCGGGGCTACTCGTGGCTCACTCGAAGCGCTTCGTTACCGATATCCCATAAGTCCGCGGCGCGGCCGGGCTGTAGAACGTCGCGAACGAGATTTCATCCGCATAGGACCAATACTGCACATCCGTCAAATTCGTTCCCCAGAGGCGCACTGCCAGCCCGAGACTGTTTGAAGTCCAGCCGAGCGATGCGTTGATCACGTCGATCAACTCCTGCTTGTCGTTTTGCACCGAGCTCGGCGGGATCTGGCCCTTGCCGTTGTCGGCAGACGCATAGTAGTTACCGGTGTGCGTCCAGGAGAAGTTCAGGTCGAAGAGGCCCATCGGCACCGGAATCTCGTACTGGCCCATCAGGCTCAGGGAGAACGGCGGCGTCTGAATAGTGTGATTCCCTTTCAGATCCCAGTTTCCGGTCGCGGGATCATAGTTGGGAGGGGTCACGCCCCCACAGGGAACCGGCGCCGGCGGAGGCGCGACCGCGAACGTGCAGTTTCCGCCCGTTACCGGGTCGTAGACGAAGAACGTGCCGTCGGGAAATGACTCGTACTTGCCCTCCATGACCTCGAGCGATGCGGTCAACGTCAACCGATCGACCGGCACCGCGCTGATGTCCAGATCAAGACCTTTGATCTTGGCTTTCGCCGCGTTCGTGATGTGGCTGACCGCGGAGAGGATCTGCTCCACCTGGATGTTCTCGAAGTCGTAGTAGAACCCCTCGATGTTGACCCGCAGCCGGTGCTGCAGGTACTCGGACTTGAGGCCGGCCGTGTACGCATCGAGCGTCTCGGGATCGATCGGCTCGTCAATCGGAGCACCGGGTAACACAACCGGATTGAACAGGCCGCTCTTGTAGCCGCGGCTGTAACCCAGATACGCCATCATGTCGGGCGTGAACTGGTGATCGAGCGCCAGGCGCCAGGTGGGGCTCGACCAGCTCTTCGACTGCGGAGAGTTCGGAGCCGCCACCGGCGCGTCGCCGCCGAACACCGCACCTGCGCGCTCGCTGCGGTCATCCCAAGTGTAGCGGGCACCGGCGGTCAGCCGGGTGTTGCTGAGGATCTCCTTTGTGGCCTGGGCGAACACCGCGTACGACTGCGTAGTCAGAACGCCGTACGCGTCCACGAATGGCAGCGGCGCGAAGCCCAAGCCGGTGAAGTGGATCGGATCGAACCCGGCCTCGTCATCGAAGTAGAAAAAACCCGCAATCCACGAGAGCCTGGAGCCCGGCTGGGAGATCAGCTGGATCTCCTGCGTGAAGGTCGTCTCAGGCGTCGCGATCTGCACGCTGACGATCGGGAGCGGTCCGCTGTCCTCGTCGAGAAGATACTCGGCGCGCGTGTCGCGGTAGGCGGAAATGCTCACGAGGCGCGACCGATCGAAATCGTGCGTGATTTTCAGGCTCGCGCCGTATTGACGGTCACTGCCGTTGGAATCGAAATCCTCGTTCGGATCGTAGTAACCCGAGGCAGGCGGAAAACCCCCGTTCGGGAACGGCGGCAGAGGATCGAGCGAACCGGTGCCGGGGAACGCTCTGAAGCCGAGGCCCTGCTGGGTTTCGGTGTTGTCGAAGTCGAGGTTGACCAGCACGTTCGTGCGGTCGGCTTCGTTCCAGAGCAATTTGATGCGGGCGCCGTAGTCGCGCGACCTGAACGCCGGCGCGCCGGTGGTCACGTTCCGACCCCAGCCCTCGGATTGATCCGACCAGTATGCGGAGACGTTCGCCAGCAGCTGCTTCGTGAGCGGGCCGCTTGCGTAGATGTCGGCGGACCAATCGTCGTAATTGCCGTAGCCCGCCCTGACTTTCAATTCCGGTGTGTCCGTTGGACTGCGTGTGAACACCTGCACGACACCGCCCGTCGCATTGCGTCCGAAGAGCGTTCCCTGTGGTCCCTTCTCTACCTCGAGGCGATCGATGCTCGTGAAGTTCGCCATCGAGGCCGACCCCGCCGGCAAGTACACATCGTCGACATACAGGGCCACCGAGGGCTCGTCACCAGACTCCCCGACGGGCGTACCCACGCCGCGCAGGAACGGAATCGAGGCGTTGGCCTGACGGTTGAACAGGAGGCCGGGCACGAGGGCCGCCAGGGACTGCGCATCCGCAATACCCACTTTCTCGGCGTCGTCGGCGCTGAATGCCGCTATCCCGACCGGAACTCGCTGGTTCGACTCTTGGCGTCGGTTCGCGGTGACGATGACTTCCTGGAGCGGCTCCTCCGCCACCGGTTCGGCACGCGCGCCGGTTCCGCCGAACGCCAGCCCACCCAGGAGGACTGATGCGACAGCGAACGGCGTGGCAACCGCCCTAGACCGCGATTCTAGGCTCGGTGGGAAGTTAATGGCGCTACCCTCCCCGCTGCGCAAGCACCCTTTCAAAGCTCGGCGCGATCGGGTCTAGAATATCTACCTCCGATTAGATTTGCGATCCGGGAATGACCCGAGCGCCGGTAGCCGGGCGCCAAAGCAAGAGACAAGAAGAAGGGAGATGCAGTTCGAGCTCGCCCATCTCATCGACGCCCTTCCCGGCTTGGGCTGGGCCGCGCATCCCGATGGTCGGACTGAATTCGTCAACCGGCGCTGGCTCGACTACACGGGGATGACGGCGGAACAAGCTGCGGGCTGGGGCTGGGCGGAGGCGATCCATCCGGACGACGCTGACGCGCTCAACAAACACTGGCAGTCGTGCGTAGCCTCGGGCACTCCGGTGGACACGGAAGCACGCATGCGCCGCTACGACGGCGCGTACCGGTGGTTCCTGTTTCGCGCCAACCCCCTGCACGACGAGACGGGAACCGTGTCCGGATGGTTTGGAACCAATATCGACATCGAAGACCGCCGTCGCAGTAAGGAAGCGCTGCACTTTAACGAACGCAATTTGAGCCTGATCATCAACACCATTCCTGCACACATTTACGTATTGAACACCGAAGGAGCCGTCCAGTACGTAAATCAGGCTGTTATGGATTACACCGGCCTCAGTATGGCGGACGTACAACAAGAGGATTATCGGGATCGTGTCGTCCACCCGGTGGATCTTGAGAGAGTGCGCGCACCCCGCGCGGCAGGGCTGAGGCGGGGCGCGCCATTCAGTACTGAGCAGCGCGTCCTGGGGAAGGATGGGCAGTATCGCTGGTTCCTGGTGCGCTACAACCCCTTGCTCGATGAGCAGGGAAGAATCGATCGATGGTATGTGGCCGCGTTCGACATCGAGGACCGCAAACGCGCGGAGGCGGAAGTCGAACAAGCCTACCTCCGTCTCGCCGAAGCTCAGCGGCTGAGCAAGACGGGCAGCTTCATCACCGACTTGGTCGCGGACGACCACAACTGGTCCGAGGAGGCGTTCCGCGTCTTCGAGATCGATCCGGCGACCAAGATCACCGTGCACATGATTCGGGACATGGTCCACCCCGAAGACCTCCCCTCGTTCGATGCAGTGATCGCGCAAGGCATGACGGGCACGGATGTCGACTTTTTCTTCCGGATCGTGACCGCTCGAGGCGCGTTGAAGCACGTGCGCGGCATGGCCCGGGTCATAGAGCAAGTCGCGGGTCGCCCCTTGTTCATCGGCGCACTTCAGGACGTCACGGAAAGCAGGGCCGCCGAGGAGGCCCTGAGCAAGGCCCGCTCCGAGCTTGCGCACGTATCGCGGGCGATGACGCTGAACACGCTGACCGCCTCGGTCGCCCATGAAGTCAGCCAGCCGCTCTCGGGCATCATCACCAACTCGAGCACGTGCCTGCGGATGTTGGACGCCATCCCCCCCGACGTCGACGGTGCGCGCGAAACGGCGCGGCGCACGATTCGAGACGGCAACCGCGCCTCCGCAGTCATTGCGCGGTTGCGCGCCTTGTACACCGGGAAAGAGCTCGCGCTCGAGCCGCTGGATCTGAACGAGGCCACGCGAGAGGTGATGGCGTTGTCGCTGAGCGATCTGCGGAGAAATCGAGTGATCGTGCGATCGGAGCTCGCGGACGAGCTCCCACCGGTCACGGGCGATCGTATCCAGCTCCAGCAGGTCATCTTGAACCTGGTACGCAACGCGTCGGACGCGATGGTCGGCGTCGACGACCGGCCGCGAGAATTGCTGATCAGGACCGAATGGGATGAGGGCGATCAGGTGCGCCTTAGCGTGATAGATGCGGGAGTCGGTTTCAGACCCGAAGCCGCGGACAAACTCTTCGAAGCTTTCTATACAACGAAGGACGACGGGATGGGCATCGGACTGTCGGTCAGCCGCTCCATCATCGAAGCCCATCAGGGACAGCTACGGGCGAAAACGAATGATGGACCCGGCGCGACGTTCTCCTTTTCCATACTGAGCGCCCACGGATCGACTCGGCGCTTGGCCCGATCTTGAAGTAACGTCGAGCGTTCGCTGTCTGGTGGTCGGGTCAGGACCGCACGCCGAGGCGCTCCGCCATGGTCACAAGGTCGGGCAGCGAGCGCGCCTTCATCTTGCGCATCACCTGACCTCGGTGCATCTTCACGGTGATCTCGCTGATGCCGAGCTCGCCGCCGACCTGCTTGTTCAATAGCCCTGAAACGACCAATGCCATGACTTGGCGTTCCCGCGGCGTCAGTGATTCATGGCGGCTCCGGAGCGCGCGCATTTCGCCTTCGAGGCGCAGCGCGACGCGGCTGCGCTCGATGGCGCCCTGCACGGCGTGCATTAGGATGTCGTCCTTGAACGGCTTCGTCAGAAACTCGACCGCACCTGCTTTCATGGCTCGCACACTCATCGGCACGTCGCCATGGCCGGTGATGAAGACAATCGGCACGTCGTTCCGGTCGGCGAGCTGCCGCTGCAGCTCGAGCCCGTCGAGTCCGGGCAGACTCACATCGAGCACCAGACAGGACGGGACGGCGGCGCGGGGCCGCGACAGGAATTCCTGGGCCGACCCAAACAATTCCGGCTGCCAGCCGGCACTCTCGATCAGGAGCTCCAACGATTCGCGCACCGAAACATCGTCATCGACGACGAAGACTATCGACCTCACGTCCGGCATATTGCGCACCTCCGTTGAACCGGAGCCGAGCGGCGAACGCAGAGTATATTGCCCCTGAGGTGCGTTTCGCAGCAGAGTCATTGTTGTCATGTTTACTTCCCCCGTAGCGCGATTTTCAGTGCGTTGAGCAGCGCAGCATCGCTAAATGGCTTGAACAGGCACTCCACGGCGCCTTCCGCCAGCAGACGTGGTCGCAGGGTCTTGTCGCCGCTGGCCGTGATGAAGATGGTTGGAACATCCTGCTGCCGACTCAGCAGCTCGCGCCGCAGCTCAGGCCCGGACATGCCCGGCATGGTGATATCGAGAATCAGACAGTGAGTCTCGTTGACGCGCTCCGACTCGAGGAACGCTCGGGCCGACGAGAATGCCTCCGCAGCAAAGCCTAACTGCCGCAGCAGATCGGGAAGGGAGTCGCGAACCGACTCGTCGTCGTCGACGATCGAGACGAGTGACCGCGTCACCATCATTGGATCCTCGCGATTGCGCTTCGTCATGTCCGTTGCCGCTGATGATGGACGCATAGCTAGCGTGGCGACTCTGCCGCCGTGAACCCGATTGTCTACAGGCACAGCGTCAACCAAATGCGGCCGGGAATTCCATGGCACGTTGGTATGGGTAGGCACGGATCCGCATCCCGGCCGGTGCCCTCAGGCTTCGTGCGCTGGATCGACGGACAAGCGTCCATTGGCTTCAGGCCCGAATCGAAGGCGATCTGCGCGGCCGCTGACGCTCAGGGCTTCGCGGTGGCGCGCGCCTCGGCTGGGCCGCGTGCCGGCTGGCACTTGCGCCGAGGACATGAGCTCGAGAATTGGTGGGCCGTGCCGGATCCGAACCGATTCGGCGCTCGTGCATTGCCGTGTTCGAGTGCGTCTGCCCTGTTTGCGGGGACTGGTCGCCAAGGGCGACCGTCGGCTCCGGCTCGAGCTCGTACGGAACGCAAAACGAGAACGTCGCACCGGGACCCTCGTTGGTGCTCGCCCAGAGCCGGCCTTGGTGGCTCTGGATGATCGAGCGGCTGATCGAGAGGCCGATACCCATCCCGGTGGTCTTGGTGGTGTAGAACGCGTCGAACACTTTCTCCAGGCTTTGCGGGTCGATGCCGATGCCGGAGTCACGCACCGAGAGACGGACGCGGTTCGGGTCTTCTCGCATAGTCGTGATCAGTAGCTCGCGTGGACGATCGTCGACTTCCCTCATCGCTTCGGCGGCGTTCAGGATCAGATTGAGTAGAACTTGTTGAAGCTGGACGCGATCGCCCTTGATAGCCGGCAAGACTTCATCGAGCTCGGTTCGCAAGGTAACCTGAGCGCGCTGGAGCTCGCTCATCGACAGCGCGATCACCTCGCGCGTCGCATCGTTGAGATCGACAGGCTCGTACTTCGGCTCCTTCTGCGAGAACAGAGTCCGAAGCCGCTGGATCACCTCGGATGCCCGGTTGCCGTCGCGCAGCGTTCGTTGGGTTGTCGTACGGGCGCCGTCGAGGTTGGGCGGATCCGCGACCAGCATGCGCAAGCATGTCGAAGCATTGGTGACGATGCCCGACAGCGGTTGGTTGACCTCGTGGGCGATCGAGGCTGTCAAAGCGCCCAGCGTCATGATCCGTGACGCGTCGGCGAGCTCGGTGCGCGCCTTGCTCAGGGCCTGCTCCGCGAGCTTGCCGTTTGTAACGTCCTGAATGGCGCCTATGAACAGCGGTCGGCCGTCGATCCGCCGGATCACACGGGCGAGCGTTCGCAGATACTTGATGCTCCCGCCGGCAGTTCGGATGCGAAAGACGAGGTCAACCTCCGCTTCCGTCGTGGACCGTTCGACTTCCGCATCGAACGACGGCAGGTCCTCGGGGTGTACGGCGTTGCGAATCCTCTGCAGGGTGACCTTCACCGCGGGATCGAACTCGAAGATGCGGAACGCTTCCTCCGACCAGTCGTGGTGGTCCATCAACAAGTCGGTGATGAAGCTGCCCGTCTTGCTCAGCCGCTGGGCTTCGGCGAGCCGTAGGTAGGCTTGCTCGGCCTCGGCCTCCGCCCGTCTTCGGTCCTCGATGTCCGTCAGGAGTAGATACCAGGCAGTCCTTGTCCCTTCCGCGTTCCGCACCGGGAGGCCGCGCACTTGGAACCATCGGTATACCCCGTCGGCGCCGCGGCAGCGGTGCTCTACCTCGTAGAGCTGTCCCGTTTCGATCGATTTTGCGCGGGCCGCGACGATCCCAGGAAGATCGTCGGGATGAACGGCCCCGATGAGGGACCAGTTCTTCAGATCTTCCTTCGTTCTGCCGAAATACTCGAGGACCTGGCGGTTGAGGAACTCGACCTCGCCCGCCGCGCCCGTCGTCGCCACGAGCCCCGGAATGTTGTCGACGATCTGCCGCCAGGACAGCTCGCTCGCCAGCAGGGCTTCCTCGACGCGTTTGCGATCCTCGATGTCTACGTTGGTGCCGTACCACTTGGAGATGTTGCCCGCCTCATCGCGCAGGGGATTCGCGCGAAACAGGAACCAGCGGTACGCGCCGTCGTAGCGGCGCATACGTGCTTCGGCGTCCACGGGCGCGCCCGAAGCCAAGCACGATTGCCAGTACTCGACGAGTCTGTCGCGGTCGGCCGGATGAATCGCCGCCCCCCATCCCCACCCCAGCGCCTGCTCCGCGGTCATGCCCGCGTAGTCGAGCCAGCGCTGGTTGAGGAAGTCGCAGTAGCCGTCCGGACGAGTAGTCCACGCAGTCGTGGGAATCGCGTCGACGATCGAGCGAAGGTCACGCTCGCTGGCCGCCAGCCCTTCTTGGGCACGTTTGAGGTCCTCGATGTCGGTGCTGCTTCCGAGCCAACCAACGGTCGAGCCCGATTCATCGCGTGTCGGGCTCGCTCGAAACAGGAACCACCGATACGCGCCGTCGAAACGCCGCAGGCGCGCTTGCGTCTCTCCCAACCGTCCGGACTCGAGGCACGAGCGCCAACGCTCGAGCAATCGAGCCCGATCTTCGAGATGAACGGCAGACTGCCAACCCGAGCCCATGGCGTCGTCCGCGCGCAGCCCCGTGTACTCGCACCACCGATGGTTGACGAGCTCGGCCCGACCATCCGTGTGCGCAGTCCACACCAAATCGGGAAGCGCATCGATGAGATGTCTGAGTTCGAGCTTCTTCACTCTTGTCCTGCCGTCAAGAATCGGAAGCGCACTAGGACGATCCCTGCGCAGTCTCGAGGCGCACACACTCGCGCGTTTGCCGCCTCGGTCCCATTGCACCTTGGTATTGGTACACATCGCCCAACACCTTCGTGTAGTCGCGCCGGTTGCGCGGTTTTGCTGCTATTGCGTGCAGGAGTGAGCCCGAGTACCGCTTCGCATCGACGCAGCGGCCTACGGTGTCCGGCGACCCATGATGAGGATGATGTTCGTGCTCTTGGCGGGGCTGATCGCAACGATGACGGCGGCGCAAGAGGCCGCGCCGCCGGCGGCCGCGTTGACCTTCGACGAAGCTGCCGCCCGTCTCGCGGCAGTCTCCGACGCGCTCGCGGCAGCGGACGCGAACGTTCGCGGCCAGCAGGACTTGTTCGACGCGACCCGCAGCCTGCGCCTGCCGCGCGTCACGCTCGAGGCGCGCTGGCTCGAGTTCGAGAAGACACTCGAGTTGCCGGTCGGAACGTTGGCTCCCGTCGCCGCGCAGTTCGGGATACCGAGCCGGCTTCGATTTCAGGAACGCGAGTCCCGCATTCGGCCTCTGCTCACGACGGTCGTGCCCCTGTACACCGGGGGCCAGATCCCGGCCGCCCGATCGGCGGCGGCGGCCGAGCTCGACGAGGCGCAGGCCGGGCGCGACGCCGCAGCCCAGTCGCAGACCCTGCTGCTCGTGCAGAGCTACTTCGCCCAACAGCTCGCGGCGCAAGTCACGAGCGTGAGGCTCGACGTCCGCAACGGCCTCGAGCAGCACTTCCGCGACGCCGAGAAACTCGAACGCGAAGGGCTGGCGACGAAGGCGCAACGCCTGCAAGCCACCGTGGCGCGCGATCGCGCCGAGCGCGAGTACCAGCGGGCCCTGAGCACTCACGACACCGCCAGCGCGGCGCTCGCGCGGCTCCTGCGCAGCGATGCGCCCCTGGCCACGTGCACGCAGTTGTTCGTGATCGGCGAGCCGCTCGAGCCCCTCGAAGCCTTTCAGCGCAGCGCGGCGGAACAGCAGCCGCTGCTCGCGCGGCTGCGCGCCGTCGACGAGCAGGCCAAGCAGGGCGTGCGTGCTCAACAGGCCGAGCTCAGGCCGCAAGTGTTCGCGTTCGGCACCTACGATCTCAGGCGCAGCGACGCCCTGCTCTCGGATTCGGACTGGGCGTTCGGCTTGGGCGTGCGCTACGCGCTCGTGTCGGGGACCGATCGCGCGCGGCACGTGAGCGCGGCCCGCGAGACCGAGGCGCAAGCGTCGCTGAGCCGCCGCGAGGCCGAGAACGAAGTCATGATCGGCGTGATCCGCGCGTGGAACGACCTGGACAGCGCTCGCCGGCAGTTCCTGTTGCTCGACAGCTCGATCGAGCAGACGGAGGAGAGCGTGCGACTGCAACAGCTATCGTTTCGCGAAGGCGAAGCCACGTCGCTCGACGTGATCGACGCACAGCTCGCGCGCGGCGGCGCGCTCGTCGAGCGCGCCGAGGCCGCCTACAACTACGACGTTGCGCTCGCTCGGTTGCTCGACGTGTCGGGACAGATCGGCCGCTATCCCGAATATCTCGCCAAGGCCGACAAGGTGATCGGACCATGACGGACGGTGCGCAGAAAGTAACGGACGGCGCGCAGAAGCCGATGCCACGCAAGGCCATCCGCGTGCTCGCGCTCGCCGCCGCGCTCGGCCTGGTGGGCGGCGGTCTCTGGCTCGCTTTCCGCGCGCCGCCCGACCTCGTGCAAGGCATGGCGGACGCCGACAACGTCAACGTCTCCGCGAAGATCACGGCGCGCGTGGAGCACTTGCTCGTGCGCGAAGGCGATACCGTGCACGCCGGGCAGATCCTCTTCGAGCTCGACAGCCCGGAAGTCGCGGCGAAAAAACGCCAGGCCACCGCCGTGCTCGAGGCCGCCATGGCGCAGTCGGCGAAGGCGCAGGAGGGCGCGCGCAAGGAGGACATTCGGTCTGCGGAGGCGAATTGGCGGCGCGCGGTCGCGGCCGCCGACGTGGCGCAAGCGACCTTCGGGCGCCTCGAGCGCTTGCTTGCCGAGGGCGTCGTGACCGTGCAGAAGCGCGACGAAGCGCAGGCGCAGGCTCTCGGTGCGTCGGCCGCGACCGCGGCGGCGCGCGCCCAATACGACTTGGCGCTCGCGGGCGCGCGCAGCCAGGACAAGGATGCGGCGTTTGCTTACGTTCGCCAGGCGGAGGGTGCGGTGGCCGAGGTCCAGGCCGCGCAGGACGAGGTGTCGGGCCGCGCGCCGAGCGCGGGCGAGGTCAACAAGCGCCTCGCGGACGTCGGCGAGCTCGTGCCCGCCGGCTATCCCGTGTTCACGCTCGTCGACTTGTCGAAGCTCTGGGTGGCGTTCTATCTGCGCGAGGATCAGTTCCGCGGGCTCGCGATGCACCAGCGGCTGCGCGGGCAGGTACCCGCGCTCCAGCTCGACGACGTGGAGTTCGAGGTCTATTTCATCAACCCGGCCGGCGACTTCGCGACCTGGCGCGCGACTCGGCAGTCCGCGGGGTATGACGTCAAGAGCTTCGAGGTGCGCGTCCGGCCGGTCGGCCGCGTCGACGGCTTTCGTCCCGGCATGAGCGTGCTGTTCCCGTGGCCGCAGCGCTGAACGTTCGCCCGTGGGCGGCGTTCGTCGCGTCCGCGATGAGGGAATGCGAGTTCCTGCGGAGCAGCCCGCCGGATCTCGCGCTCGCTACCTGGCTCCCCGCGCTCTTCTTCGCGATCTTCGCGGCGATGTTCAGCCCGGGCACCATCCGCGAGCTGCCGATCGCCGTCGTCGACGACGATCGCAGCGACGTGAGCCGCGAGCTCGTGCGGATGCTCGATGCGGCGCCGGGCTTGCGCGTAGCGGCGCGGCCGGCGTCGCTCGCGGAAGCCTGGTCGCTCGTACGAGCCCTCGACGTCTACGCGGTCGTGCACGTCCCCCGCGATGCAACCCGGCGGCTGCGGCGCGGCGAGCTCGGGACGCTCACCGCGTACTACAACGCCAGCTACTTGACGAACGGTCAGAGCGCCGTGCGTGACATCTCAACCGTAGCGCAGAGCTTCAACGCCGCAATCCTCGTGCACGACGTCGCTGCGGTGAAGGCGCCGTCGAGCGTCCGCGCGCCGCCCGTGCGCACGCAGGCGTCCGTGCTCTTCAACGCGCCGCGCAGCTACGAGCACTTCCTCGTGGGGTGGCTCTTCCCGGCGGTCTTGCATCTCGCGCTCTGCGTCTCGGTGGTCGGTGCGCTCGGCCGCGAGCTGCGCGACCACACGGCGCGCGATTGGCTCGACTCCGCGGGCGGGCGCGTCGCGGCCGCGGTGCTCGGCAAGATCGCGCCCTATCTCGCTTCGTTCATGGTGTGCGGCACGGCGGGGCTCGTTTGGCTGTATTGCGTCCGCGGCGCCGGCATTGCCGGGAACGTTGCGATTCTGCTCGCGGGCCACGCGTTGCTGCTCACTGCCTATGCGGCCATCGGGTTGCTGTTCGTCGGTGCGACGCGGGAGATGGATCGGCCGCTCGCGCTCACAGGCCTGTATGCCGGCACGTCGCTCGCGTTCTCGGGCGCGACATTCCCGTTAACCGACGGGCCCGCATTCACGCAGGTCTTCAGCCGGCTGGTGCCCTATTCCTCCTACGTGAAGCTGCTGGCGCAGCAGGTCGACCTCGGCTCGCCGTTCGCGGTCTCGGAAATCCCGCTCGCGACTCTGCTCGCGTTCACGCTGCTCGCCGGCGGCTTCGGCTTGCGCCTCTACGCGCGTGCGGCCGGCGAGCCTGCCAGGAGCGAGCCGTGAGCGCGATCCGGGAAGGGTTTGCGGCAGCGATCGGCGCCGTGTTTCGCGACCCCTCCGCCGTCTCGACGCTGATCGGCGCCGTGGTGCTCTACTCCTTCTTCTACCCGGCGGCCTACAACCATCAGGTCGCGTCCGGCATGCCCGTGGTCGTCGTCGACCTCGACCAGGGGAGTCTCAGCCGGCGGCTGGTCCGCGAGCTGCCCGCCGTGCGCGCCCTCGAGGTCGTCGGCCGCGCGGCCAGCATGGGCGAGGCCGAGCGGCTCGTCGCCGCAGGCGGCGCCGAGGGCATCGTAGCGGTGCAGCCGGATTTCCAGCGCAGAATCCTGCGCGGCGAGCCGGGCGAGATCGCGTTGCTTGCCGACGGCGCGTATCTCGCTCGCGCGAACTCCGTGCTGCAGGGCGCGGCCGACGCGATCGGCGCGCTCGCGCAGGAGGCCGCTCGCGAGCAAGCGCAATTCGCGGGTGCGCCGAGCCCCGCGCCGTTCGCGCTCGTGCAGCGGCCGCTGTTCAACACGCGTGAAGGGTACGGCAGCGCCGTCGTGCCCGGGGTCGGCGTGCTGATCGTTCAGCAGACGTTGATCGTCGCGATCACGTTGCTCGCCGGAACGCGCCGCGAACGCAGCGGCCGACTGTTTTCCCCGCCCTTGCGGTTGCTCGGAATCCTCGCAGGCTTCTGGCTGTTCGGCTTCGTCAACCTGCTCTACTACGAAGGGTTCGTCCCGTGGTTCCAGGACTATCCGCGCGGCGGCAACCCCGGGGGCATGCTGCTCGGAGCCGCGCTCTTCATCTGCGCGGTGGTCGCGTTTGGGGCCTTCGTCGGCAGCTTCTTCGACACGCGCGAGCGGGCGTTTCAGCTCGTGCTCGTGACGTCGCTGCCATGCTATTTCCTCGCGAATCTCTCGTGGCCCAGCACGTCGACGCCCGCGCTGGTCTTGTTCGTCGCGAAGTTGCTGCCTACCACTCCGGGGATCACCGCCTCCGTCAAGCTCAATCAGATCGGCGCAAGCCTCGCGGAGACCGCGCCGGAGCTCGCGAATTTGGCGGCGCTCGCGCTGCTATACGGCGCCCTCGCGTTCTGGCGGTACCGCCGGCCGAGGACCACCTAGAAGACCAGCCCGATTAGCGGGCGAAACGGCCGGCCTAGAAGCGCCGCTCGAACGAAAAGTTCACCCAGTCGAGTTGGCTCCGGATCCGTCCCGTGACGGCAGCGTCATCGAGGTAACGGTAGTACGTCAGGTGAAACGCGAGCGGGAGCTTCGCGAAGTGCGCGCCGAGGATGATCTGATTCTCGCCGGGCGTCGAGACGATCTGCTGATAGACGCCGCCGTTTTGCGTCGCGCCGCCCTCGAGCGGCGCGAACTTGTTCACCGAGCGGACGCGGGCAACCACATTGAAATAGGGCCGCCAGCTGCGCGCGTCTGCCCGAGGCTTGTCCGGATCGAGGTACACCGGGTCGAGCGCGATGCCGAGCGCCGGCGGGTCCGCGAGCTTGGTGAAGCCCGGCGGGATGTCCCAGCCGAAGCGGTACTCGAGCCAGACCTCCGCGTACGTGGCAAAGCTACCGACCCCGACCTGCGTTCCCACGGACAAGTCTCGCCCCCAGCGAGTCGTCTCGTACTTCGCTCCGCCCATCCACAATTTGTGCCGGTATTCGTAGTTGAGGTTGACGAGCACGTCGTTATCGATCTGATTCGGCCAGCCCATGGGCGTGTCGCCGAAATTGAGATCGGTGTGTATGAACTTCTGCGCCTCCTCGGCGTGCGAGCACGGCCCGATGCAGCCGAGATACACCTGCAGCGCCGCGAGCCGCCGATTGTCGTAAGTCGTCCAGGAGACGTACCCGCCGAGCAGACCGGCCCACGGCGCGTCGTCGGGTTGCGGCGCCGCGATCGTGATGTCGGCGGGCGTGAGGATCAGCTGAGTGATGCCCCACGACCAGCGCGCGATGCGCCCTCCCTTGCCGTCATCGCCCAGCGTCGGGATCCGGCCGATCCAGCCGGCGAAACCGGGCGTCCATTCGTCGAGCAGCTGCGAGTGGATTTGAAAGCTCCACCCCGCCGTGAACGCGTCGTCCGAGCCGAGAAACGTGTCGTTGTCGAACTCGAAACGAAACAGCTTCGAGTTGCGCAGATTTTTGCCGGGCTCCTCCGCGGCGGACGCTTGCCCCGCCACGGCGACGGATGCAACGAGCGCCGCAGCGGTTGCGAGCCAGCCACTCCGTGAGGTGCGGAGCGCGCTCACCGCCGCGCGTATTCGGTGAAGACGTAGTCTCGCGCCTTCGCGATCGTATGGCACCCGACACCGCACTTGGCGTCGTTCGCCTGCGGCGGAACGTCGGCCGTCGTGCCGGGGCTGAACGTGTCGGACGCGACGTCATACTTGAACACGCCATATCCCCATCCGCCGCCGTCCGGGAAGCGCTTGCTGTCCTTCACCATGAAGTCGACGTTGACGAGCGTAGCCGGCACCGACGGATTGCCCGGGTTCTCGCTCTTCTTCGGCAGCCAATGGATCTTCGCCATCTTGGCGCCGTCGGGAAAAGGCTTGCCGTTTTCCGGAATGCCCGCTTGGAAGGCTTCGATCATCGCGGGATTCCCCACGATCACGGCCACCACCGGGCCGTTCTGGCTGATGGAGACCGTCGGCCAGCTTTCGTATCCCTTGAATTCCGAGAACGCGAGTCCGCCCGGCACCTTCACGGCGTACTTGTCCTTGCCCTGTGCCCAAAGGGCGCCGCCTCCCCAGACGGCGAGCGACAGCGTCGCAACGGCGATCGTGACAGTGGTCTTGCGGTTCATCGCGAGTATCTCCTTAGCTAGTTGGCGCGACAGACGATGGCTGCGGCGTGGGATTCGACCAGCGGCGGCGGTCCACGGCCATTGGACGATGGTATTGGTTCGACGCTTGCGCCACCCGGCGCCGTCGCCTATACCATCGTTCAATAGACTCGACGGCGCGCGCATGTGATACCTCCTGAAGGGAACAGAGGAGATCCTTCATGAGCGCTTCCACGACGACCATGCCACCCTCCACGAGCGTGTTCGCGACCCGCGCCTTCTGGGAGCGCTTCTGGCGCGTGAGCGGCGTCCAGTTCGTCGGCTTGTTCATCGTCGCGTACCTCGTCTACGGCTCTCAGCCGCACGTCGGCGCGTCGGCCGATGCCGTCGTCGCCTTCTACGGCGGCGAACGCACGCGAATTCTGGTCGCCGCGGTGTTCGGCGGCTTGGCGGTGCTCTACCTCCTGTGGTTCGCGGCGGCGCTCAGAACCACCTTGGAGGATGCGGGCGTCGGCGGTTGGGGCGCGGCGGCAACCGCCTCGAGCGCGGCCGTCGGCGGCGTGTTCCTCCTGCTCATCGCGCTGGCCGCAGCTCTCGCGTACTCGATCGCCGGCGCCGGAAACTCCGCGTTAGCGACGGGATTGAACGATTTCGCGTGGGCGTGCGTGGTGTTGAGCTCGTTTCCACGCGCGATGCTCGTCATGTCCGGAACCTTCGGACTGTGGCGGGCGGGACTGATCTCGAACGCCCTCTTCGCGGCGGGAGTCGCAGCCCTCCTGCTCGTCTTGATGGGCGGCACCACCTGGCTCTCCAGCGGCTTCTGGGCGCCGGACGGAGCCTATTCGCGGTTCGTCTCGCCGCTCATCGGCCTCGTCTGGGTCTTGGTAGCGAGCCGGGTGCTCTTGACCCGAGCTCCCCCGGTGCGTACCGGATGGTGATGCCCCAGGAGCGCAAACATGCAAGTCACCCCGAAAAGCTCTTCGAACCGCCTCAAGGAGCACCCATGAGCAATACCATCCTTCGCGGACGGCCCGAGGAGGGCCAGACGGCCCAGGCCTTCGGCACGCTCGGACCTTCCCGCATCGGTCTCGGCGAGGCCGTGCGCGCCAAGTCGGTGGCCGCCCTCAATCGCCTGGTCGCGCACACGATGGCCATGCGCGACCTCTACAAGAAGGCGCACTGGCAAACGAGCGGCGCCACGTTCTACGCGTTACACCTGCTCTTCGACAAGCACTACGGCGAGCAGCTCGAGCTCGTGGACGCGCTTGCCGAACGCGTGCAGACGCTCGGCGGCGTGGCCCTCGCGCTCGCGCACGACGTGGCCGAGGAGACGCGCATCGCGCGCGCGCCGCGAGGACGCGAGCACCCGGCCGATCAGTTGCGGCGGCTGCTCGACGCCCACGAGATCGTGCTCGAGGACGCGCGTCCGCTCGCGCGCGAGGCGGCGGAGCGCGGCGACGACGGCACCAACGACCTCATCGTGAGCCAACTGGTGCGCTTGAACGAGCTGCAAAGCTGGTTCGTCGGCGAGCACTTGCAGGCGCACGACGGCAGTTGACGAACGTTCAATGGACCCGCGTTCTCCCGAAGCGTCTAATGACGCGGGGCGTCGCTGCAAGCGTTGCAGACCGGCGTCGCGGTGAAGGGCAACCAACGGGAGGTACGCATGGTATCGGTATGCCGCTGTGGCCCGCGCGCGGCCGCCGCGATGCGAGCGCCGGCGTTGCTCGCTCTCGTAGCGCTCGCGGCTTGCGGCCGCGGGTCTGCGCCGCCGCCCCCGGCTCCGCCGGCCGTGACCGTCGCCCATCCCTTGGCGGAGAGCATCACGGACTGGGACGACTACACGGGCCGCATCGAGCCCGTCGAATCCGTCGAAGTTCGCGCGCGCGTGAGCGGCTACTTGCAATCCGTGCACTTCAACGAAGGCGGCGCCGTGAAGGAAGGCGACCTGCTGTTCGTCGTGGACCCGCGGCCATACCGCGCCGTCATGCAGGCCGCGGCGGCCGAAGTCACGAGCGCAAAGGTCAAGCTCGAGCTCGCCGGTAACGAGCGCGATCGGGCGGAGCGCCTGTTCAAGTCGCGCGCGATCTCCGAAGAGGAGTTCGATGCGCGCACGCAGGAGCAGCGTGGCGCGGTCGCCGCGCTCGAGGCGGCCCAAGCGTCGCTGCGCCGAGCGGAGCTCGACGTCGAGTTCACGGAAGTACGCGCGCCGATCGGGGGACGCGTCGGACGAGTGCACGTCACCCGCGGCAACTTGATCAGCGGCGGCAGCGAAGGCTCGACGCTGCTCACGACGATCGTCTCGCTCGATCCCGTGTACGTGTACTTCACCGGCGACGAGCGCGAGTACCTGAAGTACTCGCGCCTGAATCTGGACGGCTCCCGGCCAAGCTCGCGCGACTTCGCGAACCCGGTCAGGATCCGGCTATCCGACGAGAAGGAGTTTCTGCGCCAAGGACGCATGGACTTCGTCGCGAACACTCTCGACGAGGCGTCCGGAACGATTCAAGGACGCGCGGTGTTCGCCAACTCGGACGGCCTGCTCACGCCCGGGCTGTTCGTGGACGTGCAGCTCTTGGGCCGCGGCCCCTACGACGCCTTGCTGATACCCGACGAGGCCATCGGCGCGGACCAGTCGCAGGCGTTCGTCTACGTCGTCGGCGACGGCAATGTCGCCGCGCGGCGCGCGGTGACCGTCGGCCGGCTCGAGGGAAATCTGCGCATCGTCAACACCGGCCTTACGGCCGGCGACCGCGTCGTCATCAACGGGCTGCCGCGCGTACGTCCCGGCGCCGCCGTCGACGCGCAGCTCGTTGAAATCCCGCACCTCACCCGGCCGAGCGGGGGGATCGCGGGCGCCGATCCAGCCGCGACGCCGCGAGCCCAATGAACATCGGCCACTACTTCATCGATCGGCCGCGGTCCGCCGCCGTGATCGCGATTTTCATCGTGATCGTCGGCCTGATCGCGTACGGGGTGCTGCCTGTTTCGCAGTATCCCGAGATTGCGCCGCCGACCATCGTGGTGCGGGCCGTCTATCCGGGCGCGACCGCGGAAACCGTCGCGCAGACCGTGGCCACGCCGATCGAGCAGGAGGTCAACGGCGTGGAGCACATGCTCTACATGACGTCCCAATCGACGAACGACGGCATCATGAGCTTGAACGTGGTGTTCGAGGTCGGCACCGATCTCGACATTGCGCAGGTGCTCGTCCAGAACCGGATCGCGATCGCGCAGCCGCGCCTGCCGGAGGAAGTGCGGCAGCTCGGCGTGACCACCACGAAGAGCTCGCCGGACCTCATGATGATCGTGCATCTGGAGTCGCCGGACGGCACCTACGACGACCTCTACATCAGCAACTACGCGCTCCTCCAGGTGCGCGACGTGCTCGCGCGCATCGACGGCGTGGGCAACCTCACCGTGTTCGGCGCGCGCGAGTACAGCATGCGGATCTGGCTCGATCCCGACCGGCTCAACTACGTGAGCTTGACGGCCGCCGACGTCGTGGGCGCGCTGCGCGCGCAGAACGTGCAGGTCGCGGGCGGTACGCTCGGCCAGCCTCCCGTGCCCACGTCGACCGCGTTTCAGATCGCCGTCAACACCCAGGGGCGGTTCATCACGGCCGAAGAGTTCGAGAAGGTCATCGTCAAGAGCGACGAGCGCAGCACCGTCCGCCTGAAGGACGTGGGCCGCGTGGAGCTCGGCGCGCGCGACTACATCACCAACAGCTACCTCGACGGCAAGCCCGCGATCGCGATCGCGGTGTTTCAACGGCCCGGCAGCAACGCGCTCGCCACCGGCGCCGCGATCAAGCGCACGATGACCGAGCTCGCCGCGAGCTTCCCGCAGGGGCTCGCCTACCGGATCGTCTACGACCCCACGGCGTTCATCCAGCAGTCGGTCGACGCCGTGTACGACACGATCGCCGAGGCCATGGTTCTCGTGATCCTCGTGATCGTGCTGTTCCTGCAATCGTGGCGCGCGGCGGCGATTCCGATCGTCGCGATCCCGGTGTCGCTGATCGGCACGTTCGCGGTGATGGCGGCGTTCGGCTTTTCGTTGAACAACCTCACGCTGTTCGGGCTCGTGCTCGCGATCGGCATCGTGGTCGATGACGCGATCGTGGTCGTGGAGAACATCGAGCGTAACCTCGAGAACGGCGCCAGCCCGCGCGACGCCGCGCGTATCACGATGACCGAGGTCGGAGCGGCGCTCGTATCGATCGCGCTCGTCTTGAGCGCGGTGTTCGTGCCGACGGCGTTCCTGGGCGGCATCTCCGGCGAGTTCTTCCGCCAGTTCGCGTTGACGATCGCGGTGGCGACCGTGATCTCGTGTCTGATATCGCTCACGCTCTCCCCGGCGCTCGGCGCGATCCTGCTCCGCCACCGCGGCGACGGCGGCGCGGGCTTCGGCAAGCTCGGCGATCGGCTGCTCGGGCCCGTATTCCGGGTGTTCAACGCGGGCTTCTCGAAGCTCAGCGGCGGATATGCGAACGCCGTGTGCCGGGTCGCTCGCCGGCCGGCGTGGGCGGTCGCTGGGTTCGTCGTGCTGCTCGCGTTCACGGCCATCATGTTCCGCGCGGTGCCGCAGGGGTTCATCCCGCAGCAGGACCAGGGCTACGTGATCGTGATCATCGAGCTGCCCAAGGGCTCCTCGCTCGGACGCACCGACGCGGTCGTTCGCCGCGCCACCGAGATCGCCCTGCGCACGCCGGGCGCGGGTCACACGGTCGCGTTCACCGGATTCTCGGCCGCGACGTTCAGCAACGCGTCGAACTCGGGCGCCGTATTCGTGCCGTTGAAACCGTTCGCCGAGCGCGCCGCGAGCGACACGGCGCCCGCGATCGTGCAGCGCCTGCGCGCCGGCCTCGCGGCGATCCAGGACGCGCAGATCCTCGTCGTCGAGCCGCCGCCGGTCCGCGGCATCGGCAACGCGGGCGGCTTCAAGATGATGCTCGAGGACCGCGCGGGCCGCGGCTTGAAAGCGCTCGAGCAGAGCACCTACGCAATCGCCGACGCGGCCAATCGCAGCGGCGTCGTGCAGCAGGTCTACAGCACGTTCAGCACCGCGACGCCCCAGTACTATCTCGACATCGACCGCACCAAGGCCGAGCGGCTCAACGTGCCGATCGAAGCCGTGTTCGAGACGCTCCAGATCTATCTCGGCTCGAGCTACGTGAACGACTTCAGCCTGTTCGGCCGGAGCTACCGGGTGACGGCGCAGGCCGACGGGCCGTTCCGCTTCGATCCGACCGATATCGCGCGTTTGCGCGTGCGGAGCACGACCGGCGCGATGGTGCCGCTCGGCTCCGTGCTCGCCGTGAGGAATACCACCGGCCCCGATCGCGTCGTGCGCCACAACCTCTATACCGCTACGGAGATCCAAGGCAGCGCGGCGCCGGGCAAAAGCTCCGGCGACGCCCTGAGCTCCATGGAGTCCTTGGCCGGCAGTTTGCTGCCGGCCGGCATGGCGTTCGAGTGGTCGGAGCTCGCGTTCCAACAGCGGCTCGCGGGCAGCTCCGGGCTCCTGGTCTTTCCGCTCAGCGTGCTATTCGTGTTCTTGCTGCTCACGTTTCAGTACGAGAGCTGGTCGCTGCCGTTCGCGATCGTCGCGATCGTGCCGCTCTGCATTCTGTTTGCGCTCGTGGGAGTCTGGCTCCGCGGACTCGACGACAACATCCTCACGCAGATCGGCTTCGTCGTGCTCATCGGCCTCGCGAGCAAGAACGCGATTCTGATCGTCGAGTTCGCGAAGCAGCGCGAGGACGGCGGCGAGGACCGGTTCAACGCGGTCACCCGCGCCGCGCAACTGCGCTTGCGGCCGATCTTGATGACGTCGTTCGCGTTCATTCTGGGCGTGGTGCCTCTCGTGCTCGCGCACGGGGCCGGCTCCGAGATGCGCCGCTCGCTTGGCACTGCGGTGTTCAGCGGAATGATCGGGGTCACGAGCCTCGGCTTGTTCCTGACGCCCGTGTTCTACGTCTTGATCCGCACGATCGTGGGCCGCCGCAAGAACGCCGCGCCCGTGGCCACGCAGCAATCGCCGGCCGCATGAAGCGCCTGCTTGCGCCCGCCGTGCTGACTCTCTTCGCAGCTTGCGCCGTGGGGCCCGACTACCATCGGCCGGAGATCGAAACCGAAGCGAAGTTCGCAGCGGCGGAAACGGAAGCTTACGCCGCGCAGGCCGAGCCCGTGGTCGAGTGGTGGCGCTCGCTCGACGACCCACTGCTCGCCGAGTGGATCGAAACGGCGGTCACGCGCAATCACGACATCCGAATCGCCGAGACGAGCCTGCGCGCGGCTCGCGCCGTGCTGGGCTCGCACAAGCTCGAGCGCTACCCGATCGCCACGACGCAAGCGAGTGTCACGCGGCAAGAGGACAGCGCGGCGGTCGCCCTCTCGCCGGATCCGGGTCAACGGTTCTACAGCGTGGAGCTCGACGCCACCTGGGAGCTCGACTTCTTTGGCCGCGTGCGGCGCTCCGTGCAAGCGGCGACGGCGGAGGCGAACGCGGCCCAGGAGGCGTTGCGCGACACCTTCGTAATCGTGTCAGCCGAGCTCGCGCGGACCTACTTCGAGGTCAAAGGCGCGCAATACCGGCTCGCCGTGGCCGAGCGCAACGCCGAGAACCAACGGCAAACGTTCGAGCTCACGCAGGCGTTGCTCCAAGGCGGCCGCGGCACCGACCTCGACATCGCGCGTGCGCGCGCCCAGCTCGAGACCACGCTCGCCGGCATTCCGCCGCTCGAGAGCGACGTGAACGCGGGCATGCATCGACTCGCCGTCCTGCTCGGCGAGCCGCCGGCAGCGCTCGGCGGCGAGCTCGCCTCGGCCGACCTGCCCGCGTTGCCGGCGGTTCTCGACATCGGCGACCCGGCCGGCCTCTTGCGCCGGCGCGCCGACGTTCGTCAAGCGGAGTACGCGCTGCAGGCGCAGACGGCGCGCGTCGGCGTGGCGGTCGCCGATCTCTTTCCGCGCGTCTCGTTACTCGGGTCCGTCGGCTATCTCGCGACTTCCGCGTCGGACTTGGGCGACCGCGACGCGCGGCAAACGCGGTTCGGGCCGTTCCTGTCGTGGCCGGCCTTCGACCTCGGCCGGGTGCGGGCGAACGTCAAGGTCGCCAATGCGAGCATGGACGCCGCGTTGCTGCGTTACGAGCAAACCGTGCTGACGGCGCTCGAAGAGACGGAGAACGGGCTGTTCGGCTTCACGCGCGCCCGCACGCGTCAGGCGCGTCTCGAGGTGGCGGCCCAAGCGAGCCAGGAAGCCGCCGACTTGGCCCGCTTGCGCTATCGCGACGGCGCCGACAGCTTCCTGACGGTGCTCGACGCCGAGAGCCGCCTGCTCCAGGCGCAAGATCAGCTCGCGCAAAGCTCGACGGATACGGCGCTCGCGTTCGTTCTGCTGTACAAGGCGCTCGGCGGCGGGTGGGAGGCCGTCGACGCCGACTTGCTCGCCACTCACTAAACGTTCGTTCGTCACTCGGACGAATCGAGCGCCGCGAGATCCCGGAGAAACTCGCGAAAGGCCGGGGACCGCTCGAGAATCGTCTTTGCGGCGGCGATGACCCGGTCGACGTCTGCCCGATCGAGTCGAAACGAGGTCGGCAAGCTCATCAAGAACCGCCGCTCGGCCGGATCGGGATGTTGTGCGAAGCTCAGCTCGACGAAGTACGTCTTGAGATCGTCGCAGCGCCCGCGCGACAGCCGCGCGTCGCCGGCCGCGCACCGGGCGTCCCTCAAGTCTTGCGTCCAGCTGTCGATGTCGCGCCTGAAGTTTTCCACGGTCTCGAAAGTGTAGCGGTCGAGCGTGAGGTTGGTGACGCCCCTCACCATTTCGATCGGTCCCGGGACGCCTTCCTCGTCGGCGCCGTTGCCGTTCCGTTCCTGTTGGGCATTGACCACGAGATTCAGAAGGCGGCGGAAGCGCGTATAGCCAGTGCGCTCCATGGCCGCCACGAATCCTCCGGCGAACGTGGTTTTGTCGTAGAAGGCGCGGAGCCCCACATTGTCCGCGAGGCCGCCATCCACCAAGTGGACGAAGCGCTTGTCGTCGTGCTGCACGTAGTGTCGAAGCCTGCGCGCTTCTTGATATCGTCGTGACGACGCCTCGCCGAACGGCGCGTCGGCGGCAGCCCAGCCGGGTAGCTCGTAGCCGCACTGCCGGCTCGGATAGTCGATGAACGTGACCGGCGCCAGCGCGAGCGGCACGGCCGACGACGCAGCCACCGCGCGCGCCAAAGGGACGCTCCCCAAGTCCGAGCACAAGAGATCGAACTGATCCTGATCGAACGTGAATTGCGCGCCCGCATCGACATCGGTCGCGTTGATGAGGATCGCGGGCGCATGCGCGTCGAGGAGGTCCGCGTAGGTCTTCCCCTCGAAGAGCAGATCATCGAAGTACTCGGCCATGAAGTCGCCGCGGCCAAAGTTCGGCGAAATCATCCGCACCCAGTTCCACGGCGCCAGGAAGCGGCGCGTGAGCTGGCCCTGCACGTTTCGGTACAAGAACCTTTCCGGGAACGTATCGAAAATCTCCGTTCCGTGCAGGCCGAAATAGGCCGCGGTCATGCTGCCGGCCGAGACGCTCGAGATGCCGTCGATCTCGTCCACGAGTCTGCGACTCTTGCCGTCGAACTGTACTTCGATGTCACGGAGCGCCACGAGCACGCCGTACGCGAACGCCGCGGCGCGGGTCCCACCGCCGGAGAACGTCATGGCGAAGGCGAGCTCCGTGGAATCGTCCGCGTCGTTGGCTGTCGCCCGAATCCGATAGCCGCTCGTCTCGTCGACGCGCTCGAGCGGCGCGTTCGTCGGATAGTGGGCGCAGCCTGCGACGGCGGCCGCGAGACCGGCGATCACGGCGCGCGCAAGCGAGCGTCTGCGGATTCCTGCGGCCCTTCGCATGTGCGTGCGCATCATGGTCGATCGAGCTCGATGACAGCAAGCACCGCGGTACGATGCCATTATACGAAGGTGTCGATCGGCTCGATCGCGACGGCGCCTTAGACACCTTCGTACGGTCGCCGCCTTTCGCCGGGGCGAGTATGCTTCGACGATCCGCGCCGGGACCAACCATGAAGCGCCTTGCTCAAACAATTTGCATTGCCGGGGCCGGACTGCTCCTGCTCGCCGCGGGCGCCGCCCACGCGCAACCGCGCGCCGCGCCGTCGGAAGCCGAGCGCGAAGACTTCGTAATGGGCAATTTCCAATTCACGCTGCTGCACGAGCTCGCGCACGTCGCGATCTGGGACCTGAAACCGCCGATCATCGGCCCCGAGGAGTACGCCGCGGACTACCTCGCCACCGTATTTCTGCTGCGGCCGCTGGAAGCTCCGCGGGTAGGCGCCGAGAAGTGGCGCGGATTCGCGGTCACGGCCGCCGACGCCTTCGCGATCCTCTGGCAGCTCGGGGAAAAGGCCGGCGCCCCCTCGCCGTATTGGGATAGCCACGCGCTCTCGATTCAACGGTTCTACTCGATCGCGTGCCTGGTGTATGGGAGCGACCCGGCGCGATTCGCCAAGGTGCCGGAGCTCGCAAGAATGCCGGTGCAGCGCGCCGGCAGCTGCGAGGCGGAATATGCGCGCGCGCTCGAGTCCACGGATTGGCTATTGAGCTTTGCCGCAAGCAAGCGCAACGGCTCGGCAGGCGCCAAGATGTCGGTGCGCTACGAGAAGCCGCGCACTCGCACGAGCGAGCGTCTGGCGGCCGAGATCAAGTCCCGCTCGCTGATCGAATGGACGCTGCAACGCTTCCAGGAGCTCGTCGCACTCGACGAGGATGCGACGCTCGTGCTGCGCAGCTGCTCCGTTCCCGAAGCCGCCTGGATGGGCGAACAACGCGAGCTCGTCGTTTGTTACGAGCTATTGGATCTCTACTACGTGCTGAGCGGACAGCAGCATCGGGAGACGATCGAGTCGCTACTGGACCCCTAGAACGCGCCCTCGTGAGACCTGTTGCGGCGACGCTCGCCCGCGGGAGGCCGTTTAGCCGCGTGTCGGCTCTTGCCACTGCGCGCGATTGTCGTAGTGCGCCTGCAATTGCTCGATGACGGCGAGCAGCTCGTCGGGCGGCAGCAGCACTACGGTGCCGAACGCCTGCTCGATGGCTAGATAACCGTCGTCGATCTCATAGATCTCGGTGGCGAATACTCCGCCGATGGTCGTGCGCATGGGTGTGCTCCGTCTCGATTAGTAGCAATAAGACTCGTGCATCGTTTGCGTGGTCAGGGCATCGGGCAATCCGGTCGCCGGCAAGCCGTGGTCGTGCTGAAACCTGGCCAGCGCGGCAACGGTGAGCTCCGAAATCCGTCCGTCGACCGGACCATCGTAGTAGCCGAGGTCGAAGAGCCGCGACTGGAGCTCGGCCGGGCCCGGCGGGCTCGTCGCCGGAGCCAGCGACTCGGCCGTGACGACGACGACGACCCTCTCTCCGAAGCTCATGCCATCCCCCTCTGCGCCACTCCGAGGCTCGCGCGCACGAGCGCAAGGGGGCGAACCTTGGACGTGGCGTTCTCGGCGCCCGCGCTCGCGCGGGCTCGCCGCCACACTCGCGGACTTTCGCCGACCACTCTGCGGAACGACCGGCTGAAGTGCGCCTGGTCGCAAAGCCCGCAGTCGAGCGCGATTTGAGCGAGCGGTATGTCGGTCGACAGCATGAGCCCCTGCGCATGCTCCATGCGCCGGCGCATCACGTACTCGAGCGGCGAGCAGCCGAAACTGTTGCGGAACGTGCGGCTGAAATGCGCCGGGCTCAGCCGCACGAGCTGCGCGAGCTCGCAACTGCGAAGCGGTTGGTCGAGATTAGACTCGATGTGCGCGGTCACCTTGCGGATCTGCCAGGGCGCCAATCTGCCCTTGAGGTCCGGCGTCGCCGGCGTTCCGGGCGCGTCGACCGTTTGCAGCAACGCCGCCGCGCGGCTGAGCGAGTCCTCCGCGGAATCGCGCTCGTCGTTGAGCGTGCTGCTCAGCGCCGTGAACAGCTCGGCCACCAACGATTGCAGTTGCTGCACCGTGGACCCCTGCCGAACCTCGAAATCGCTTTGATCCATGTCACCTACTCCCATGGGTGAGCCCGGAACCGGAACGGCCGCTCCGTCACCGCGGAGGGCCGTTCCAGGACGGGCAAGCCTCAGCTCCGAAGGAACGCCAACAGGTCGGCGTTGATCCGATCTTGGTGCGTGGCCGTCATGCCGTGCGGAAGACCGGGGTAGTAGAGGGCCTTCGCGCCGTCGATGAGCCGCGCGGACTTCCGCGCGGAGTCGTGCACCGGCACGATCTGGTCGTCCTCGCCGTGCATCACCAGGGTCGGCACGTTGATCCTCTTGAGATCCTGGGTGAAGTCGGTCTCGGAGAACGCCTTGATGCACTCGTACGAGTTCTTGAGGCCGGCCTGCATGCTCCAGAGCCAAAACTGATCGAGCATGCCCTGCGAGACCTTCGCGCCGGGCCGGTTGGCGCCGTAGAACTGGATCGCGAAATCCTTCCAGAACTGTGACGGATCGGCAGCGAGCCCCGCGCGCAACCCGTCGAAGACCGCGAGCGGCAGGCCCTCGGGATTCGCGTCGGTCTTCAGCATGAGCGGCGGCACCGCCGCGATCAGCACGGCCTTGGCCACACGCTCCGTCCCGTGCCGGCCGATATAGCGCACCACCTCGCCGCCGCCGGTGGAGTGACCCACGAGCGTGACCTCGCGCAGATCGAGCGTTTCGATGACGGCGGCCAGATCGTCCGCGTAGGTGTCCATGTCGTTGCCGGACGACGGCTGGCCCGAGCGCCCGTGACCGCGCCGGTCGTGCGCGACCACCCGGAAGCCCTGCTGCGCGAGGAACAGCATCTGGCCGTTCCACGCATCGGCGTTCAGGGGCCAGCCGTGCGAGAAGGTCACCGCGGGGCCCCTGCCCCAATCCTTGTAGTAGATCTGCGTGCCGTCTTTGGCGGTAATCGTGTTCATTTGCGGAGCTCCTGTTTGTGGTCGGAAGGGCGTTTCCGGGTCCAGGACACTTTCGCGCCGCGCTCCGCGCAGGCCAAGTTCAGCGGCGCAAAGCCGCGTTAAGCGTTGTAAGTAACGGCCTGTTAACCGTTGGCGCCGGTGCGGCATCGAGTTGGTGCACGCAGGACGAAAAGATCGTTTTTCTTACGCCGTGGAGCAGGTATCCTCCCCTCCTGCAGATCCGGAACGGAGTCTTGCCGTGACCGAGGGTATGCCTCGTGGTGCGGCGACCGCCTCTCAGGGCGACGTCGCGTCCTTCGGCTCGTTTCAGCTATTCCCGTCCGCGCGCGCGGTCGCGAAAGCCGGCGTGCCGCTCGCCCTTGGACCTAGAGCGCTCGACATTCTGATGGTGCTCGTCGACCGCGCGGGCGAAGTCGTGAGCCACAAGGAGTTGATCTCGCGCGCGTGGCGCGGGCTCGTCGTCGACCCGAGCAATCTGCGAGTTCACATCTCGGGTCTGCGCAAAGCGCTCGGCGACGTCGAAGACCCGCCGCGCTACATCGCCAACGTTGCGGGCCAAGGCTACTGCTTCGTGGCGCCCGTCACGCGGGGGCCATCCCCGAGCGCGCCGGCGCGAGCGCCCGAATACCCGTCAGGTGCGGCGAGGCAAGCGCTCGCTCTGCCGCAGCGGCTCGGCCGAATGGTCGGCCGAGACGACGCGGTGCGCACGATTGCGCAGGATCTCATCGCCGATCGGTTCGTGAGCGTCATCGGCCCCGGCGGCATGGGGAAGACCACCGTCGCTCTCGCCGTCGCCCACGCGATGCTGGAAGAGTTCTGCGGCGCGGTGTGCTTCGTCGACCTCGGCGTGGTCACCGATCCGAAGCTCGTTCCCGCGACCATCGCCTCGACGCTCGGGCTCACCGTCCAGACCAACGACGTGCTGCCGGCGCTGCTCGACTTTCTCCGCACGCTGCGGGTGCTGCTCGTGCTCGACAACTGCGAGCACGTGATCGACGCCTCCGCCACATTGGCGGAGCTGATCTTCAAGGAGATCCCCGGCGTCCACATTCTCGCAACGAGCCGCGAAGCGCTGCGCGTAGAGGGCGAGCACGTGTATTGGCTGCCGCCGCTCGACAGCCCGGCGCCCGACTCGAGCCTGAAGGCTGCCGACGTGCGCGAGTTCCCCGCGGTGAAGTTGTTCATGGAGCGCGCCGCCGCGAGCGGCAGCCGCCTCGATTTGAGCGACGCCGATGCCGCGGCCATCGCCGGCATCTGCGGCCGGCTCGACGGGATCGCGCTCGCGATCGAGCTCGCAGCGGGGCGCGTTGCCAGCCACGGCATCCGCGGAACGGCGGACCTTCTCGAGAAAGGCCTTGGCCTGCACTGGCAGGGCCGCCGAACCGCGCACCCTCGCCACCAAACCCTGCAAGCTCTGCTCGACTGGAGCTACGGCCAGTTGAGCGGCGCCGAGCAGGCCGTGTTCCGCAGGCTCTCGGTGCTCGTCGGCGCATTCACGATCGACGCGGCGCAGGCCGTGGCGCGCGACGGAACGTTGGACGAGGCGGAAGTCGTCGACGCCATCGATCTCCTCGTCGCGAAGTCGCTCGTGTCGGCCGTCACCGCAGAGGGCGCCGCCACCCGCTACCGTCTGCTCGAGACGACGCGCGTCTACGCCGCGAAGAACCTCGACGAGACCGGCGAGCGTGACGCAACCGCCCGCCGTCATGCGCTGTCGTTCGCGCGCTTCCTGGATTCCCGCGCCCGCTCGCCGGCAGAGCACCGACCACCGTCACGCGATTACTTGGGCAACGTGCGCGCGGCGCTCGCGTGGTGCTTCGCCGACCCCGAACCCACATCCGCCGGATCCGCGGACGCGGACAGAGCGCGGCTCGGCGTCGATCTCGCCGCGGCGTGCATCCCCCTCTTCCTCGAGCTCTCGTTGCTCAGCGAATGCCACCACTGGAGCGAGAAGGCCTTGGCCTGGCTCGACGACACCACACGCGGCAGCCGGCGCGAGATGGTGCTGCAGGAAGCTCGGGCGATATCCGCAATATGGGCTCGAGGCAACGCCGACGAAGTTCGCACGGCGATCACCCGCGGCCTCGAAATCGCACGAGAGCGCGGCGACTCGGCCGATATTTTGCGGCTGCTCTTCGCCACGCACCTGTGCCAGATCCGGATCGGCGACTTCCGAGCCTCGCGCGCGATCGCCGAAGAGCTCGCGATGCTTGCGCCGAGCCACTCGCACGAGTCCTACGTCGCGGACTGGATGCGAGGCTCGTCGGAGCACTTCAGCGGCGATCAGCGCGCCGCACTACGCCACCTCGAGGCGGGCTTCCTGCGCGCGGGCACCCGCGACACGGAACTCTTCGGCATCGATTACCGCGTGCGAGCGCTGGTGACCTACGCGCGCGTGCTGTGGCTCACCGGCTCGCCCGACCGCGCCGCGGAAACCGCGCGACAAGCGATCAGCCACGCCGCGCGCTCGAGCAAACCTGTGAACGTCTGTTTCGCTTTGCTGTACACGGCGCCGGTGCTCCTATGGTGCGGCGACCATGCGTCCACGGACGACGGGCTCGCGCAGCTCACTGCACATCCGAACTGGCATGCCTTGCCGTCGTTCCACGCCACGGCGCTCGCGCTCAAGGGCGAGCTGCTGGTGCGCAGAGGCGAGCTCGAGCCAGGCATCGCGCTGTTGACGCAGGCGCTTCACACCATGCGAACCGATCGGCAGAACCTCCTGCGGGCGAGCAGTAGCGCTTCTTGCGCACTGGCGGAAGCGCTGACCGCCGCCGGGCGGCTCGACGACGCGCGCGCCGTGGTCGACGACGCGCTGGCCGAGATTCCCGCCGGCGAAGACGCGCTCGAGCTCCCCGAGCTGCTGCGCATCAAGGCAGCGATCCTCCTCGCGCTGCCGAAGCCGGACGAATCGCAAGCCGACACCTTCCTGACGCAGTCGCTCGAGAGCGCCCGCCGGCAGTCGGCCGCCGGGTGGGAGCTGCGCACAGCCATGGCGCTCGCTCGCCTTCACGCGCACCGCGGCTCGGTCGCGCACGCGCGTCAAACGCTCGCGGCGGTCTACGAACGCTTCACCGAAGGTTTCGACACCTCCGACCTGCAAGCCGCCCGAGAGCTGCTCGCGTCAATCCCGTTCAAGTAGCCGGCAAGCTCGCCAAGAACCGCTCGCCCGGATCGATGAGTCTGACGGCGCCGCACGGCTGCAGCCAGCCGCGGCCTCTTTAGTACTCCCGCAACCAACTCACAAGGAAATCACATGACCAAGCAAGCATTGGACATCGCTCTCGTTCACGGCGGATTCGTCGACGGCTCCGGCTGGCGAGAGGTCTACGATCTGTTGAAGGACGACGGCTTCGACGTAACGGTGGTGCAAAATCCAACCATCACCCTCGAGAACGACGTGGCCACCACACGGCTGAGCCTCGCCGCGCACGATCGCCCCGTCATGCTCGTGGGCCACTCCTACGGCGGCGTGGTGATCACGGAGGCGGGAACGCATCCCAAGGTGGCGGGTCTCGTCTACATCGCCGCGTTTGCTCCGGACAAGGGCGAATCCGTGGCCTCGCTCATCAAGGATCCTCCGGCCGGAGCGCCGGTTCCGCCGATTCTGCCGCCGCAGGACGGCTTTCTGTTTCTCGACAGAGCGAAGTTCCGCGATTCGTTTGCGGCCGACGTCGACACCGGCACCGCCAGGTTCATGGCCGATGCACAGGTACCCTGGGGCCTCAGCGCACTGGCGGGGGCCGTGAGCGAACCTGCGTGGCGGACCAAGCCGAGTTGGTATCTCGTCGCGAAGGACGACCGGATGATCCCGCCGCCGGCGCAACGCGGCATGGCCAAGCGTGCCGGCGCGCAAGTCACGGAGGTCCCCGGGAGCCACGCGGTTTACGTGTCGCAACCGGCGGCGGTCGCCACGTTCATTGCGAGCGCCGCTAGGGCGGCAGCCCTGAAGGCCGCTTAGTCGAGCAGCTGCGAACGCGACGCCAAGCGTCTGCGGCACGAAGCCCGCAGACCTTGGCGTTCGCGTTCGAACCCCGCGCCAGCGAACCGCGCAACTCATCTCAATCCCATCCAAGTAGCCGCCAAGCTCGTCAAGAACTGCTCGCCCGGATCGCCGACGCTGGAGCTGAATCTTGCGAAACGCAGCTCGGGTCGGGTGGCTCACCCACCCCCACAACAGGAGATATAGGAAATGAACGCGACAGCTTCACTGCTGCAGCCATCGGTGCCCACTCGTCTGCTCGCGGGAGTTTCGGTGCCGGACACGTCCCTCGTCGCCCGCGCCATCGAGCTCGCGGAGAAGAACGCCGAACCGTTTCTGTTCAATCACGTGATGCGATCCTGGCTGTTCGCGGCGGCGCTCGCGGAGCTCGACCGGCCGGAATACGACGCCGAGGTGCTGGCGGTCGCCACCGTGCTCCACGACGTCGGCCTCGCGAAGGCGCTTGCCGGCCCGTTGCGCTTCGAAGTGGCAGGTGCAAACGCCGCACGCGATTTTGCGCGCAAGCAGGGCGTCGACAATCGCCGGGCGCAGCTGATCTGGGACGGCGTTGCGCTCAACTCGTCACCGTCCATCGCCCTGTTCAAGGAGCCGGAGGTCGCGCTCTGCACGGCCGGCACCGCGCTCGACTGGGCCGGCCAAGGCGCGGAGCGTCTGCGCCAAACGCAGGTGGACTCGATCCTGGCCGCCTTCCCGCGACTCGAGATGAAGCAGCGCTTCACGGACGCCGTCTGCGGCGTAGTCGAGACGCGGCCCGAGACGACCTATGACAACTTCGCGCGCGATTTCGGCGAGCGGTTCGTGCCGGGCTACAAGGCACGATCGACCGTGGACTATTTGTGGGATGCGCCGTTCGAGGAGTAGGTTCGCGACGCCCGGTCTTCACGGAGCTCCACACCGATGATGCAGTCTGTCGCCGTCCCCAGCCTCTTGACGAGCGTCGCGACGATCGATGAGGTTCTGCACGATCACGCGGCGGAGCTGGGGCACGACTTCATTGCCTATCGGAATCACGCGTACCGCGTCGTGAACCTGTGCGCCGCCATCGTGAAGGACCGCGTCGACCTCGAAAAGATCGCGGTCGCCGCGGTCTTCCACGACCTCGGGATCTGGACCGACAAGACGTTCGACTACATCGCGCCGTCCGTCGCCCTCGCACGCGAGTACCTCGCCGCCCACGGCCGGGCGGCCTGGATCCCCGAGATCGAAAGGATGATCGCGGACCACCACAAGATCACGCCCTCCCACGCCAGTCACGGCTCGCTCGTCGAGCCATTCCGACGAGCCGATTGGATCGACGTGACGCGCGGCCTCCGAACATTCGGCCTTCCACGTCCGTTGATCCAGTCGGTGCTCGCCGGTTGGCCGAGCGCCGGGTTTCATTGGCGGCTGGTGCAGTTGACGCTCGAAAGATTCCGCGCGCATCCGCTGACGCCGATGGTCAAACTGTAATCGCGTCAATCGCGTCCAAGTAGCCGCCAACCGCGTCAAGAACCGCTCCCCGGATTCGCCGAAGCTGACCACACCGAACGGCTGAAGTCAGCCGCGGCTTCTAAACCTAAGGAGCAGACCATGAAAATCGTAGTGATCGGTGGCACGGGTCTCATCGGCTCGAAGCTCGTGAGCAAGCTGCGCGAGATGGGCGAGGAAGTGCTGGCGGCGTCGCCCAACTCCGGCGTCAACACGCTCACCGGCGAGGGCCTCGCCGAAGCGCTGGCCGGCGCCCAAGTGGTCGTCGACGTGTCGAACTCGCCGTCGTTCGAGGACGAGGCAGTGATGAAGTTCTTCAAGACGGCCACAGGCAACCTGCTCGCCGCGGAAAAGGCGGCCGGCGTGGGCCATCACGTGGCGCTGTGCATCGTCGGCACAGACCGCTTGCCGGAAAGCGGCTACCTGCGCGCGAAGCTCGCGCAGGAGAACCTCATCAAATCGTCGCCGATTCCGTACACGATCGTGCGCTCGACGCAGTTCTTCGAGTTCATCGGCCGCATCGCGCAAGAGACCACGGACGGCAAGACCGTTCGCGTGTCGTCGGCCTACTTCCAGCCGATCGCATCCGACGACGTGGTGGCCGCGCTCGCGGACGTGGCCGTGGAGCCGCCGCTGAACGGCACCATGGAGGTGGCCGGCCCCGACCGTTTCCACATGGACGAGCTCGTCCGCCGGGTCCTTACGGCCAGCGGCGACTCGCGCGAGGTGGTCACCGACCGGGGCACACCCTACTTCGGCGCGGTGCTCGGCGAGCTGAGCCTCACCCCCGAGTCGCCCGCGCTCCTCGGCAGGCTGCACTTCGCGGAGTGGATGAGCTCTGCCGCGTCGCGACCGCCGAGACAGCAGGCGGCGGCGCGTTGAGGTAACGAACCAACTTCCGAAGCGGCCTATGGCCGGCCGGCTCGAAACGCCGGCCGGCCTTTTCAAGGGAGAGCTCCGACATGAAACTCTACTACTTCGAAGGCGCGTGCTCGCTCGCCGATCACATCGTGCTCGAGTGGATCGGCGCGCCGTACGAGACGGTGAGGATGACCCACCAGAGCGTGAAGTCGCCCGAATTCCTCACGCTCAGCCCGCACGGCACCGTTCCCGTGCTCACGGACGGCGACTACCTTCTCACGCAGAACGTCGCGATCCTGACCTATCTCGCAGAGCTGCATCCCGACGCAATGCTGCTCGGCGACGGAACGGTCCGCGGCCGTGCCGACGTGATGCGCTGGCTCGCTTTCCTCAACTCCGACGTGCATCACGCCTTCAAGCCGATCTTCTCGCCGGCGCATTTCCTGTCCGACCCCGCTGCGGCCGACGAGCTCGCGGATACCGCGCGCGCCCATCTGCGCACCTACTTCAACAGCGTCGACAGGCGGCTCGGGGATCGACAGTGGCTCGTCGACCGGCGGTCGATTGCCGATCCCTATTTGTTCGTGATGTTGCGCTGGGCGGTTCGCTTGAAGGTCGGTACCGACGGATTCGCGAACCTCGCGCGCTTCGCAGGGCGAATGTACGACGACGACGGCGTGCGCGCCGCGTTGCTGGCGGAGGAAGGCTCCGCGGCCTACCAAACCCGAGATGAGGAGACTCCGTATGACGCATCTCAAACGCTGTGGGGCGCTTCTGATCTTCGCGTGCAGCGCGCTTGAGGCACAGCCTGGGCCGGAGGTCTCTGCGCTCTTTTCGAAGGAGTTGGCCGACCTGCCCGGCAAGGAAGCTCTGATGCTGAAGGTGGAGTACCCGCCGGGCAGCGTCGAGCACGTGCATCGGCACAACGCGCACGCTTTCGTCTACGTGCTCGAGGGCTCGATCGTGATGCAGGTGAAGGGCGGCCCCGAAGTGACGCTGACGCCCGGACAGACCTTCTACGAAGGGCCGAACGACGTGCACACCGTGGGCCGAAACGCGAGCGCCACGCGGCCGGCAAAGTTTGTCGTGGTGCTCGCCAAGAACACGGGCGCGGCCCCGGTGCTGCCGGCCGAATAGTCGCGCGTTTTACGCGATTCCGACCAGGCGCTCGCTCTCTTGCCAGAGCCGTTCCGCGGCGCCGTCATCTTGGGCGGCCGCCGAGGGCGGTGCCGGTTTGCAGTCGAAGTAGTAACCGCCGGACGCGCCCTCAACCTCCGGCGAGCTCGCGAGATAGATCACGGTCTCCGCGCCTTTTTCCGGCGTGCGAGCGAAGCGCGCGGCGAACCCGAAGATGAGCTTGAACACGGGCGACATTTCGACGTCGCGTCCGAAACTCGTGCGGACGAATCCAGGATGCAGGCACGTGGCAGTGACCGCGGTGCCTTGGAGACGCTTCGCGAGCGCGCGCGTGAACAGGATGTTCGCGAGCTTCGAGCTGCCGTAGGCACGCATCGGGGAATATTTGCGGGTAGTAGCCTGCAAGTCGTCAAACGGGATCTTGGCCCCTCGATGCGCGTGGGAGGACGTGGTGACGATGCGCGACGGCCCTCCGCTCTTCAGCGTGTCGAGGAGCAGGTGTGTGAGCAGAAAGGGCGCAAGGTGATTGACCGCGAAAGTCATCTCCTGCCCGTCTTTCGACACGGTTCGCTTACCGAAGATGCCGCCGGCGTTGTTGACGAGCACGTCGATACGCGGCGCGCGCTCCATCAGCACCGCGGCGAGCCGCCGCACGTCGGCAAGCGAGCTGAAATCCGCTTGCAGGAATTCGATGTCCGGATTGCCGCTGCGCGTTTTGAGCTCGGCGACCGCCCGAACCCCTTTGTACGGATCGCGCCCGTGGACCAGCAGTCTTGCTCCTTGAACCGCGAGACCGTACGCAGCCGCCTTGCCGATTCCGTCCGTTCCGCCGGTGATGACGCAGACTTTGTTTTTCATTTCTTCACCTTTCCCCGCGGGTCAGACTCTAAACCGTTTCGCGGCGGGACACGCGCCGTATTGCGCGACAGGGAGAGTTTCGCCATTCTCTGCCGATCCTAACGGCTCGCGGAGAAGACCCACGTGATCGAAACGATCCGCAGCTGGCTGCGCTTGCCGCCTCGCGTGCCGAAGACCACTGCGGCGGCTACCGCCGCCCCGGGCCGCGGCTGGCGCTGGAAACTGCGCGCCGGCGGGCTCGTGGCGCTCGTGCTCGCGGTGTTCTTCTCGGTGCTCGGCTTTTACTGGTCGCGCGAGCCGAGCGTGCTCTGGGTGAACGAGAAGCCCCCGACGGGGCAAGTCGTGCCGGGCTACGCGACCGTCGACACGCTGACGCAAGTCGTGAGCTGGATGCTCGACAAGCCCGGTGGGCTCCTGAGCAACGACATGATGCCGCCCGGCGTGTGGCTCGATAACATGCCGAGCTTCGAGCGCGGTGCGCTCACGCAGTCCCGCGACCTCGCGCGCATCTTGCGCAACTACTACAGCCGCTCGCAATCGCAGTCCACGGAAGACCCCGACCTCGCGACGGCCGAGGCCGCGCTCAACACCGACCACGAGTCGTGGTTCTTCCCGCCGGCCGAGACGAAGTACAACGAGGCGCTCGCCGCGCTCGACCGCTACAAGGCGCGGCTCATCGACGGCAACCCGAACGACGCGCAGTTCTACGCGCGCGCCGACAACCTGCGCGAGTGGCTCGCCGTGGTGGAGCTGCGGCTCGGCAACTTGTCGCAGCGCCTGTCCGCGAGCGTGGGCCAAGAGCGCGTGAACACCGACTTCGCGGGCGCGCCGGCCTCGCAGCCGAGCAACCTGCCGCCGGAAGTGCTCGTGAAGACGCCGTACTTCAAGGTCGACGACGTGTTCTACGAAGGGCGCGGCACCGCGTGGGCGCTGCTCTTGTTCCTGCGCTCCGCGCAGTTCGACTTCCAGGGGGTGCTCGAGGACAAGAACGCCGTGGTGAGCCTGCGGCAAATCATCCGCGAGCTCGAGGAAGGCCTGAAGCCGATCCACAGCCCGATCATCATGAACGGGCAAGGGTTCGGCATGTTTCCGAACCACTCGCTGGTGCTCGCTTCCTACCTGTCGCGCGCGCACTCGGCGGTGATCGACTTGCGCGAGCTGCTGGAGAGGGGTTAGGCCATGGACTGGAAATTGTTCGCGACGGTGTTCGGCACCGTGTTCCTCGCCGAGCTCGGCGACAAGACCCAGCTCGCGACGATGCTGTTCGCGTCCAAGTCGTCCGTGAATTTGTGGATCGTCTTCGTCGCGGCCGCGGCGGCGCTCGTGTTGACGTCGGCGATCGGCGTAGCCGCGGGGTCGGTGGTTTCGAAGTATCTGAATCCGAAGTACCTGTCCTATGCGGCGGGAGTTGGCTTCATGCTCATCGGTGCCTGGACGATCTATCAGGCTAGCGCCAAGTAGCCGCTAGCCCGATCCGGTAAACGCCGGCCCACGCTCAGCGCTTCAACCCCGGCAACAGCGGCTCCTGCGGCGCCGGCACCCGCTGATCCACGGCGTTCAGCATGAACCCCACCTTGAAGTACTCGCCCATGATCGACATGAGCTCGATCGTTTGCTGCTTGCCCCACACCGCGATCATCTTGTTCCACAGCTCGTTGCTCACGTGATGCTCGCGATAGAGGGTGCGGCCGAACGTGATGAAGGTCGCGTCCTTCTCGGAAAGGCCCTTCACGTCCTGATTGTTCTTCACGACGTCGATCACGTTCTGCTCGAGACCCTGCCGGGCCGCGTACGGCTCGTGCATGGTCCACTCGAACTGCTGGTCGATCTCGCGCGCGATGATGAGCACCGCGAGCTGAAAGTTGCGGGCGCCTACCGGGCTCTTCTCACCCGTGGGGATGCCGAGCTCGGCGGCCGGCGGCGCGTAGATCGTCACGTGTGTCGGCCCGGGCGTGGCCTTGAAGTTCGGCCGGTCCGCGAGGCGTTTCTGGCCCGCCTCGTCGAGGTCCTTCGCCGTGACCGGCGGAAGCCGCGACATCGTCACCGGATCGATCTCCGGCGGCAGCTTCGCCTGCGAGTGAGCAACCAAAGGCAGCGACGCGAGCAACAAAGGCAACCAACGACCGTGCATGAGCTTTCCCCCAAGAGTTTGGAGCACTCACCCGGGCTCACGCCGCGATCGGCGTCCGCCGAACGAGTGCCGAAATTGTCCGGCCGATCGTAGCATGGGGCGCCCGCTGCGTTTCGGCTCCACGAACGCGCCCATGCCGTAGGATGCGGCGTATGGGACGAACGGCGATTCGATGACGGCGCCCGTGAGCACCGCTCAATACTTCCCATGGGACGGCGGAGCGATTTTCGTCGGGACGGCGGGCGAACTGCCCGCGCACGCCCATCAGGCGATCCAGATCTGTTTCCTGTTCGAGGGCCGTATCCGGCTGCGCCCGCACGACGAGGATCCGTGGACCGACTACGCGCTCGGGATCGTGCCGTCGCAGCACTCTCACGGGATGAACGGTTCCCGCACCCACTACGGCGCCACGCTGTTCGTCGAGCCGGAGACGCGCGAGGGGCGGATTCTCACCGAGCGCTACTTGCGAGGCGGAATAGCCGACGTCGACCGCACGTCCGTCAACGCGCTGCTGCTCGAGCTGCGCTCTGCAGCGCTGGGGCAGCGCGGCCGCGAGACGATCGTCGAGCTCGCGCGCCGCATCGTGCAGGCGCTCACACTGCACTCGGAGCCGGCCGTGGCGAGCGACGTGCGGATCCTGCGCGCCGTGCGCTACGTCAACGACCATCTGTCCGCTCCGATCACGCTGGAGCAAGTGGCGCGGGTTGCTTGCCTGTCGCCGAGCCGGTTCCGGCATTTGTTCGCCGAGCAGACTGGGATGGGGCTGCGTCAGTACGTGCTGTGGCGACGGTTCGTCAGCGTTTGGGAGCTCAGGATGAAGGGCGTATCGCTTTCCACGGCCGCACATGCCGCGGGGTTTGCGGACTCCGCCCATCTGGCGCGTACCAGCCGCCGTATGATCGGCGTCCCGCCGTCGTTGTTGGACGTTTCGGCAAGCCTTCCGCGTACGGACGAATAGCCGCTGCGTTCAAGCCGGCTCGACCAGCGCGCCGTACATTGGCCCCGCACTTCAAACTCAACTCGATAGGAGAGACGTCGTGAACGAAGCCAACAAGAGCCCGTGTGGTTGCAACCCCTGCGTCGGATCGCGCTGTGCTTGTGGGTGTCAGAGCGCCGCGGTGCGAGCGACCTGCGCGTGCGGTCCGCAATGCCGTTGCGGGTGCGCGTGCGCCAACCCCAAGCGGTAAACGCTGGCGGGCTCCCGCACCTCCGCGGAGGGATTTTGCGCACCGCTTCGGTGCATCCATCCCTCCGCGGAGGCGTCTGTGCCGTAGTGCTCGTGGTATGCGAGTCGCTTTCGTCGCGCTCGATCGCTTCGGCTGCCGACATTGCTCTCGATCTGGCACGGAACGTGTACCGAATCAGGAACGCAACGTCGCACGCCCACAAGGAGGGTCCATGAGCCCCGGCGAATTCAGAGCGAAGGCCTACGTCAAGGAGCGGTGTCCTTTCTCGTTCAAGTTCCTCGTATTCATGTCGGAAGCGGGTTTACTCGATCGCATCGACATCGTGCGCCTGAACCCTGGAGCTCCTGGCTTCGAGGCGGACAAAGAAAGACTGAGCGAGCACCTCGGCAAAGCCGCGACCTTCCCGGTGGTCGAGGTCGAGCCGGGCAACTTCATGACGGACTCCGATCGCCTGATCGAGCGTTACGCCGGCCAGGCGGGCCTGAAGCCCGACGCCATGCCGGTGCTGTCTTTCTACAGGGAGACGATTTTCCCGCAGCTCATCGAGCTCTTTCAGATCAAGCATCCGAAGACGGCGCAGAGCATGTAGTCGAAAGCACCGCAAGCTACTGCAGCGCCATCGCCACCGCCAACCGCTCCTCCGGCTTGATGAAGTGGTCGGAGTTCTCGGCGTCTTTGTCGACGTCGATCTCGACCCAGTTCACGTCGCCGGTGAACTTGCGCGTGTTGTAGTCGGTGGTGACGGGCGAGCCCGTCTCGAAGCCGATGTCGCAAGTTTCGTCGGCGGAGAACACGAGCGGCTCCGTCTGCTCGACGCGTCCGCTGCCCACCGCCTTGCCGTCGACGTACAGCGTGACGCCTCCGCCCTTCGCGATGCCGCCGCCGTCGTACGCGAACTC
>Ga0137410_10000036_pt1 | contig 90971 bp, 86 predicted proteins | sample CZODoug1_16funga_FD_108878 | JGI IMG/M metagenome (GOLD analysis project Ga0137410, IMG submission 108878) | Vadose zone soil fungal communities from Angelo Coast Range Reserve, California, USA - CZODoug1_16fungal (Illumina Assembly) | ecosystem: Environmental > Terrestrial > Soil > Vadose zone... | reverse complement strand
GCGGGGCATAGAATCTTTGTACCTCTCATGCAGAACTTCGAAATGACCTTCATGGCCATCGCGTCGAAAAACGGATTTTTGACGCACGAGGAGGCCGCCGAGGTCCTGACGGAGTTCAGCGGGCAGCCCCCGGGCGGCCCGAGGCAGACGATCGAAGAGATCGTCCTGGCCCACGGGATGCTCACCGCCGAGCAGGTGCGCGTCATCTCGAGCGGAGCCCGCAAGATCCTCGGAATCCAGACCGTGACCGCCGGTGCGCCCTTGCCGACGACGCCGGTGCCCGCCGCTCCGGCGCCCTCGGGCAGTCCGGGCACGCGGCGGATGCAGGCGCCCCCGCCCGGCGGTCCGAAACCCAGCGCGGCCGAGCCGATCCCCGGCATCAAGATCAGCGGAAAGCTCGGCGTCGGCGGAACGGCCACCGTCTTCCTCGCCGACGACACCCGGAACAGCCGGAAGGTGGCGCTCAAGATCATGCATCCGTCGCTGGCCAAGGACGAAAAGGCCGTGCGCCGCTTCCAGCGCGAGTCGGCCCTGCTCGTCTCCTTCGACCATCCCAACCTCGTGAAGGGATATTCGCAGGGCACGATGGGGCCGCTTCCGTATCTCGTCATGGAATGCCTGGACGGCGAGTCGGCCCAGGAGACGCTCGACCGCGAGCGGAGCTTCCCCGAGGCGCGCTCGCTGGAGATCATCCAGGAGGCCGCCAAGGCCATCGACTACATGCAGTCCAAGAAGATCATCCACCGCGACATCAAGCCGGGAAACATCTACCTCCTCAAGGACGGCGGCGTCAAAGTCATCGACCTGGGCTTCGCCCAGGAGATGGGCACCGTCGTCGCCGCGGGCGAGGAGGAGACCACCAGCGGCACCGTGCAGTACATGAGCCCCGAGCAGGCGCGCGGCTCGGCCGACCTCGACGTCCGCGCCGACATCTACTCGCTCGGCGCCACCCTCTATCACATGGTGATGGGCGAGACGCCGTTCTCCGGCACGGACTCGGTCGAGGTCATGGCCAAGCAGGTCATGGAGGCCCTCAGTTCCAGCGGGATGAAGAACAAGCGCATCTCCAAGCACATGCACTACTTCATCGAGCGGATGATGTCGAAGGACAAGGACCTCCGCTACTCGACGCCGCGCGAGCTGGCGGACGACATCAACGAGCAGATCGACGGCTTCCGCTCCCTGGAGTACCGGCCCGACGAGAAGGACGGCCAGGATTCGACGGTGATGCGGCTGATGAACCGGCCCTCGGACACCGGGAAGATCGAGCGTCCCGCGACGCGCCGGATCGTCCCGCAGCCCACGCCGCCGACCTCGCGGCGGCCCTTCCCGCCGCCTTCGGGCCCGAAGAAGGCGGCCACGCTGGACGACCTCCGAAAGCGGCTGAAGAAGAGATGAGATAGGGACGCCGGATGGCGGGTGGGGCGGGACAACCAAAGCCGGAGACGACGTTCTACCGGACCCAGCAGGGCGTCGGATTCAACGCCCGCGTGGAGCCGGTGTGGCACACCTTTTCGCAGATCGAGGCGACTCTCGGGTTCTTCGATCGCCGCCGCGAGCGCAAGAAAGTCGAACGCGTCATCGACGGTGTCAACACCGCCATCGTCGGCCAGAAGGGAACTCCCGCCGGCTGGGAGAAGGCTCCGGGCGCCTGCATCTGCCACCTCCGCGTCGCCAAGATGGGCCTCGTCCGCGAGCTGAAGACCTGGCTCAAGATCGGCCTCGACGGCCAGGCGGAGGGCCGCTGGCCGCACCTCCACGTCCTGCGCGACCGTCCCTGCATGCTCGTGCCCGCGCGATTCTCCGTCCCGCTCTCCATCGACCCGGGCGGCGGGGACGAGGCGCTGCCGGTGGCGAGCGCGCCCTGGGTGCTCGAGGAGCTCGCGGCGATCAACAAGAAGTTCCGCATCGACGACACGTTCGCCATCAAGAAGATGGTCGACTTCATGGACGCGACCGACCGCGACATCTCGATCTACGAGCAGCGGCTGGGGGCCCAGGAGGGGTTCTGGCCGAAGTTCGCCTACGTGCTCCTCAAGAAGCTCGCCGACGTCAGCGTCGAGAAGACGCTGCCCGCCATCTTCGCGTAAGAGCAACACAAAGACACCCAAGGACACAAAGCAGGACCGTTCTGTTCGGATTCTTCGGACCAGGAGGAAGGAAGGTTCGAGGTCTGAAGTATCCGAACAAAGACGTTCTTCTTTGTGCTCTCGGTGTGCTTTGTGTCTCTGTGGTTTTTCTAGGCGACGATGGCTCCCTGGCGGGCGCCCTGGAGCAGGAGCGAGTTGACCGAGAGGTTGAGCTCGTTCACCACGCGCAGGCGCATCGGCAGGAACTCGAAGGAGCCTTCGAACCACTGGAAAAGCTGCTGGAAGACCTCCTCGGGCAGGAGACGGCCCCGGCCCTGGATCTCGATCCGGTGCATCTCGCCGCCGACCAGATAGATCAGGACCTCCTCGCGTCCCATCGGCCGCGTCAGGCGCAGGATCCCCGAGCGCCGGCCCATCGCGAGCACGCTGAGCAGCGACGCGGTGCCGACCTGGTCCAGGGTCCCCTTCAGGCCGCCGCCCGAGGGGACGGCCTTCGGCGCCATCGACAGCTCGGCCTCCAGCTGGCGGCGCTGGGCGAGGGCTTTCGACACGCGGCGGGGCAGTTCGTGCAGGTTGATCGGCTTGGCCATATAGTCGTCGGCGCCGATCTGGAATCCGGAAATGCGGTCCTGCGCGCTGGTCCTGGAGGTGAGGAAGAGGACGGGCACCAGCGCGAACTGGGGATTCGCCCGCAGGTGCCGGACGAAGGTCCAGCCGTCCATCTCGGGCATCATGACGTCGGTGATGATGAGGTCCGGGCAATAATCGAGGGCCGCCTCGAGCCCTTCGTTGCCGTCGCGCGCCGAGCGCACTTCGAAGTTCTGCGCCTCGAGCACGACCTTCGCACCGGAGATGATCCAGTCGTCGTCGTCCACGATCAGGATCCGGCCCATCACGTTGTTCTGCATGGCTAGCCTCCGGCCTGGATGGAGCAAGCGGCGGGCCACGTCCGGAGGCTCTTTTCCCGCGGGATTTGAGGGGAAGGGCCGACAATTTTGTCGGACGCCCCTACAGAATCAGCATCGCGTCCCCGTAGCTGAAGAAGCGGTACTTCTCCTTCACCGCCTCCGCGTAGGCGTCCAGGATCCGCTCCCGGCCCGCCAGGGCGCAGACCAGCATGAGCAGGGTGCTCTTCGGGACGTGGAAGTTGGTGACCATCGACTTCACGGCTTTGAACTCGAAGCCGGGGGTGATGAAGAGATCGGTCCAGCCCGACGTCTTCCCGGTCAGCGCCCAGGTCTCCAGGGCCCGGCAGGTCGTGGTGCCGACGGCGACCACCTTGCCGGTCGGCGGCTCCGGGATCTCGTAGGCCTCGGCGTGCATCTTGTGGTCTTCGGTGTTCTCCACCTTGATCGGCTTGAAGGTGCCCAGCCCGACGTGGAGGGTGACACGCCGGGTGTTGAGCTTCGCCAGGATTTCCGGGGTGAAATGCAGCCCTGCGGTGGGGGCCGCGATGGAGCCGTCCCTGGCAGCGTAGACGGTCTGGTAGCGGGTGTCGTCGCCCCAGTCCGCCGGCCGCTTGATATAGGGGGGCAGGGGGGGCTTCCCCAGGATCTTGAGATCCGGCTCCTGGTCGAACTCGAGGGTCCAGTGGTCGTCCTCCTTGGCCACGAGGAGGACGGACAGGGGCTTGCCTCCCGGCTGGGCCGAGTATTGGGGCTGGGAGGGATCGGCAATATGGAGTTTTTCCCCGGGCTTCAGGCGGCCGCTGGCGTCCAGCAGGGCCTGCCACTTCCGTTCCTCCAGCCGGCGGACCAGGAGGGCGGCGACCCGGCCGCCCGTCTGCCGGAGCAGGAAGATCCTCGCCCGGAGCACCTTCGAGTCGTTGAGGTAGACGGTCTCGCCCTTCAGGTACTCGGGCAGATCCAGGAAGCGGCGGTGCTCCCGTCGGCCGTCCCGGTGGAGGACCAGCAGCCGCGACTGGTCGCGACGGGGCGTGGGCGCCTGTGCGATCAATTCCGGAGGCAGTTTGTAATCGAAGTCGGAAACTAGCATTTGAGGGGGATGGGCAGTATTATAGGAACGAAATCCACCTTAGGGAGAACAAAGCATGCTCGCCCTTTTCGCCGCCGCCGTTCTGCTCGCGCAGGACCCCGTCAACGGGACGGTGACCTTCGAATCGAGCCTCGAGCTCGAAACGGTCATCCACGACGGCAAGGGGGAAACCATCCGGCAGCTGATGCTGAACCGGAAGGAGAAATTCAAACAGACCAAAGTGGATGCAAAGTCCGTGAAGATCGAATGCCTGAGCTCCTCGCTTCAGAAGAGCGGCTCCGACACCCCGATCGAGGAAAAGCCCACCCCCCTGGCCGGACAGTCCTATATCGCCACCCGCACGGATGCCGGCTGGACGGTGACCGACCCGGACGGCGGCGGCGCGCCGGCGGAAGGCCAGAACCTGGGCGCCTGGAACAGCATCTCCGCCCTGCTTCCCTCGAACGGCGAGGTCAAGGCGGGAGACAAGTGGACCGTCGAGGGAAAGGATCTCCTGCCCCTGATCTTCCCCAGCTCCATCAAGGACGCCACGGGCAAGATCGAGTGCAGCTGTGAGTCGGTGGAAGGCGGCAAAGCCGGCATCGTGTTCACGGGACAGATCACGGGCAAGAGCAAGGACGACCTGCAGGCGGACCTCAAGCTCGAGATCAAATCGGCGCGCCTGACCTACGACCTGGGCAAGAAGGCCCCGTCGTCCCTGCTCCTGTCGGGCTCGTTCGAATCGACGATGGATGTGGTCGACGTCCTCCGCAAACCCGGCACGGGCGGGAAGGTCAACAACGAGGAAGAGCGTCGCAAGGTCGGCGAGATCGCCATCAAGAGCAAGAAGATGGAGATGTCGCTGACGTTCGAATAGGCCGCCGTCAGGCGACCACCCGGAACGACGCGGGCAGGGGCTGCTCGGCGTTGGCGGGAATGCGACCCACCCGGCGCCCCAGCCTGCAGGTCATCTCGTAGGGAATCGTCCCCGCCTTTCGCGCCAGGTCCTCGACCCGGATGCCCTCCCCGATCAGCGTGACCTCGTCGCCCACCTCGGCGTTCGGCACGTCTCCCAGGTCGAGCATGATGTAGTCCATCGTCACCGAGCCGACCACGGGGACGCGTCGGCCGCGGACCACGGCTTCGCCGCGTCCGGAGAGCTGGTAGGGGTAGCCGTCGTTGTACCCGACGGGACAGGTCGCGATGCGGGTGGGGCGGGAGGTGCGGTAGCGGCCGTCGTACCCGATCGGCACATCCGCGCCCACGCCCTTCAGATAGGCCACCTGAGTCTTCAGGGCCAGGACCGGCTTGAGCGTGATGCCCAGCTTCCCGAAGACGCCCGGATCGATCCCGTAGAGCGCGATGCCGGGACGGACCATGTCGAAGTGCGCCTCGGGGCAGGTGAAGAGCCCCGCGGAATTCGCCGCGTGGAGGATGGGCGGATGGATGCCGTCGGCGTTGAGCTCGTCGACGGTCGAGCGGAACTGGTCGAGCTGCTCGCGGACGGCGTCGATGTTCGACGCGGACGCGAGATGCGTGGACAGGCCTTCGAGGACGAGGTTGGGGCAGTCGAGCAGGGCGCGGGCGACGTCGAGGGTCCGCGCGGGGGAGGCGCCGAGGCGGGCCATGCCGGTGTCGACCTTCAGGTGGACGCGGAGGCGGCGGTTGCGGCGGCGCGCCTCATGGTCGAGCAGGCGCAGCAGGTCGGAGGAATGGACGGTGACGGAGATGTCGTACTGGACGACCTTGTGGATCTCCTCCTCGACGACGGCGCCGAGGATGAGGATGGGGCCGGAGATGCCGCCTTCGCGGAGATGGACGGCCTCGCCGGAATCGCCGACGCCGATCATGGCGCAGCCGGATTCAAGGGCGGTCCAGGCGACGGGCAGGGCGCCGTGGCCGTAGGCGTCGGCCTTGGCGACGGCGAGGATGCGGGTGCGGGGATCGAGCGCGCGGCGGACGGCGCCGATGTTGTGCCGCAGCGCCGCGAGGTCGATCTCGGCCCAGACGCGATAACCCCTCATGTGGCGGCGCGGAGGGTGGTGCCGTCCCGGGCGGCCGGAGGGCCGGCCGCCCGGGACTTCTTCCCCCCTGTCTCGCGCCCTCCCCCCTTAAGCTTTCCGGCCGAACTTGATCTCGGCTTCCGTGGGCCGCAGGTACAGCGGCACCAGCGTCGCGGCGTCGTGTCGCGTCCCCTGTTCGTGCAGGCGCTGCCCCAGGAGCGCGACCAGGTCGGGTCGCGGGTCCCAGAGCTCGCGTGGGGCCTTGACGATGTCGCGGAACAGCCCGCCGTATTGGTCGAGCGCGTCGCCGAGGACGAAGGCGTCCTTGGGAACGCGCGCGGCGAAGGCGTCGGGCTTCTCCGCGAGGTAGTCGGTGGTCCGGAGGCCGTCGATGTAGACGGCGCTGTAGATCTGCTCCCATTTCGCGTCCATGGCGGGGACGAGGATTTTGGCGCGGTCGCGCGCGGCCTCGGCCATCGCATCCAGGGAGGCGACCCCGATCAGGGGGCGTCCCAGAGCGAGCGCGAGACCCTTGGCGGCGGCCAGACCCACGCGGAGGCCGGTATAGGAGCCGGGTCCGATGTCGCAGGCGATCAGGTCGATCGCCTCCAGGGGCCAGCGGAGCTCGTCCAGAAGCGAGCGGATCGACGGCGCGATGTCGCGGCCGTGGACCATCCCCTTTTCAAAGAGCCGGGTCCCCCGGACCTGTCCGGCCTCGAGGAGGGCGACCCCGCCGCGCGCGCCGGACGTTTCGATGCCGAGGACCTTCATGACATCCGGGGGAAGTATACGCGGTCGCGGGTCTCCGTCAAGTCGTAACTTATGATTCGTAACTTATAACATGACCGCAAACGCACCGGTTGCTTTTGTGGGGGCGGGCTTGCCAAGCAGGGGCGGGATCGGATATACCATGGGCCCACGCATGAAGCTTTCCCGCATCAAGAAGCTCTCCTGGAAGCTGTTCCTCGTCTACGGGCTCCTCATCGTCCTCATCTTCTTCGCCGACCGCCGCGTCGACAAGTGGACCCGCTGGAACTTCTGGGTCGGCCTCGCCCTGCTGGCGTTCTCCTGCTGGCTCCGCATCTGGGCCTCCGGCCACCTCGTCAAAAACAAGGTCCTCACCGTGACCGGCCCCTACGCCTACGTCAAAAACCCCCTCTACATCGGCACCTTCTTCGGCATGGTCGGCACCGCCTTCCTCACGATGGGGGATCTGCGGGAATCCAACGCCACGATGTGGTACTTCAAGTACATGAACTGGCTGATCCTCGGCTTCGGCATCCTCGCCTTCGTCTTCTACTACATCCCCTATAAGAAGAGGCGCGAAGGCAACCGCCTGCATGACATCTTCGGCGACGACTGGGACCGCTACGACCAGGCCGTCCCCGACTACTTCCCGAAACTGACGCGCTACGACCGCGCCCAGGACCGGCCCTGGAGCTGGCAGGCCACCTGCGACAACAGCGAGCAGTGGGGCCCCTTCGCGTATGCTCTGGGGGTCGCCGCCATCATCTGGAACGGATGGATCATCACCCTCGTCCAGGGCCTGAGGCATTGAGCGGCCGCGTCCTCCGGGACAAAGGCGGCTTCCTCTCTCCGGCCGTCTCCGTCGTCGACCACGAGGGCCGGCTCGCCGTCCTCAAGGACTACCGCCGCAAGAACCCGCTCACCCGCAGCCTGATCGCCCCCGCCCTCGTGAAGCGCGAATTCACCGTCCTGCGCCACCTCGACGGCATCCCCGGCATCCCCAAGGCCTACGCGATCCTCGACAAGCGCGCCCTGCTGATCGAATACGTCGAGGGTCAGACCATTAACAAGTTCAAGGCCGGCGAGCTGTCCGACCGCGTCTACGAACGGCTCGTCGACCTCGTCCGCGCCATGCACGAGCGCGGCGTCGTCCACCTCGACCTCCGCCAGCGCAAGAACATCCTCATCGCCGGCGAGCAGCCCTGGCTCATCGACTTCGCCAATGCCATGCGCGGAAGGCTGACGACGAAGCTGCGCGGCGTCGACGAGAGCGCGCTCCTCAAGTTCAAGCAGCGCAACTGGCCGCACCTCCTGACCGACGCCGACCGCGACGCAATCAAGAGCCACAGGTTCCTGCGCAAGTTCTGGATCTTCTCGCCGCGCGGCAAGAGCGTCCGGTGAAGAACGTCCGCGAGCTCGCGGCCCAGGTCCTGATGGCGGCCGAGAAGAAGTTCGTCGACGAAGCCCTCGAGGACCAGCGCAGCGCCGCCCTGTCCCGCCGCGACAAGGCGCTGCTGACGACCCTGGTCTACGGCGTCACCCGCTGGCGCCGGGAGCTGGACTGGCTCATCGACCGCTGCGCCGCGCGCGTGCACCCCGAGATCCGCCAGCACCTGCGCCTCGCGCTGTTCCAGATGCGCCACCTCGACAAGATCCCGCGCCACGCCGCCGTGAACGAGGCCGTCGAGCTCGCCAAGGGCGTGAGCCGCAAGTCCGCGGGCTTCGTCAACGCCGTGCTCCGCAAGGCCGCCGACCTGGAACTGCCCGACGCGGTCGGCGTCCGCACCTCGCACCCGGACTGGCTGATCGAGCGCTGGCGGAGGCAGTATCGGGGGAAGGAGCTCGACGGGATCCTGGACGCCGACAATGCCATCCTGCCGCTGACGATCCGGCCCAACCCGCTCCGGGCGATGGGGACGATCGAGGTCGAAGGCGATCCCGCCGCCGATCCGCGCTTCGCGGAGGGCCTCTATACGGTGCAGGACGAGACGTCGATGAAGGTGGCACCGCTGCTCGATCCCAAGCCGGCGGAGCGCGTCCTCGACGTCTGCGCCGCGCCCGGCGGGAAGACCACCCACCTCGCCGAGCTCATGGGCGGGAAGGGCGTCGTCGTCGCCGTCGACCTCCCCGACCGCATCGGCCTGGTCGCCGAGTCGGCGAAGCGGCTGGGTCTGGCCAACATCGAGTGCGTGGCCGGGGACGGCGCGACGGTTGCGTTCAAGGAGCCGTTCGACGCGATCCTGGTGGATGCGCCCTGCTCGAACACGGGCGTCCTGTCGCGGCGGCCCGACGTGCGCTGGCGGCTGAAGGAAAAGGATATCGCGGGGGCGGCGGCCGTCCAGCGGAGGCTGCTCGAGAACGCGGCGCGGCTGCTCAAGCCCGGGGGCCGGATCGTCTACTCGACCTGCAGTCTCGAGCCCGAGGAGAATACGCTGGATCCTGCGCTGTGGAGCGTCCAGAAGGAAGAACTGACGCTGCCCACGGGGCACTGTTCCGGGGGCTACCAGGCGTTGGCGAGGAGGCTCGGATGAAGATCGCCGCCGCGGCCCTGATCCTGGCGCTGATCGCGTTTCAGGATACGACCGGGTCCAAAGATCCCCGGGTGCGCCCGGTTTTCATGAAGCTCGTCAACGCTCCGATTTCGGCGATCGTCGCGCAGCTTCAGGAGGAGACGGGAATCCCGATCGAGTTCGGCGTGGAAGCGAAGAAAAGCATGAAGAACGACTGCAGCCAGATCAGCATCGACGCGCAGGACGTGACCCTCTATGCGGCGCTCCAGCGGGTCTTCCTGCCGCGCAATCTCAAGGTCGTCTCCGTCGGGAAGAGGAAAATCCTCATCACGACGAATCCCTAGAGTCACTTCTTCGCCGTGAACAGCGCGTCGATCCGGACGTCGCTCAGCTTCTCCTCGCCGCTGTCGGCGACGGCCAGCGCCTTGCCGTCCGCGGTGACGTAGACCACGCTCGTGCCGAGCTTCAGGGCGTCGACCAGGGTCGGCGCCTTCTCCAGCAGCCGGAAGTAGGCCTCGCTGCCGAACTTGACCATCGTCAGCGTCGCGCCCGCCTCGAAGCGCTCGTCGACCCAGACGCCGTCGTAGTCGAAGAAGCGCGTTCCGGCCGCCTTGCGGAAGGCCTGCACCGCGCCGCCGGCCTTCTCGGCCTCCTTCAGCTCGCGCAGGCGGCGGGAGACGTCGACCGCGGCCTTCCCGTCCTTGTCGTTGAACTTCTTGGCGAAGGATTCGGCTTCCAGGCGGGCCGCCCGGGCCTCCGGCTCGGACTTGGGGGGCTCCGGAGCCGGCTTGAGCACCGGCGAGTTCTTCTCCTTGACGCCGTCCAGTACCTTCGCGGTCTCGGGCCTGAACGCCGCACCGCCGGAGACGTCCTTCCGCCGCGGCATCTCGGTCGGGACGCCCAGGGGCGTGCCGTCCTCCAGGATCAGGTTGCTGGTGTACGGCGTCTGGATGCCGTATTCCTTCGAGAGGCGGATCACGTCGTCCACCAGCTCCTTCGATTCGCCGTTGAGCCGGATCTGGTCGAGGAGGAAGCCGATGCGCCGCTGCGCCCAGAGCAGCTCGATGAAGCCGCCCTTGGCCTCCGTCGCGGCGAACTTGTTCTCGTAGGTGAACTTCTCGACCCTGCCGTTGACGCGGCCCGTCAGCTCGAAGGCGACGTCGCCTTCGCCCGTATAGCGGCCGAGCAGCACGAGCTGGCCGCCCGCGTAGAGGTCGGGGAGGGCGCGGGGAAGCATGTTGGCGAGCTGGACCTTGTCGCCGATCAGCTTGAGGTCGAGGCTGGTGAGCACCGGCTGGCTCGCCTTGTTGGCGAAGGCGGCGACCTTGGTCGCGATGTCCTCCTCGGGGCGGACGTACTCGCTGACGCCGCCGCCCTGGTTGGCCATGTCGTCCAGGAGGTGCGTGTCGACGTCGTAGCCGACGCCCCAGGTGAAGAGGCGGATGGACTCGCCGTTGGGGCGGTTCTTCGCGGCGGTCACCTTGGCGAGGATCTTGCGAGCGTCGGTCGTCTCGCCCATCGTGGGCTTGCCGTCGGTCATGAAGATGATATAGGAGGGCCGCGCGGGGTCGTTGCCGAGGCAGGAGACGGCCGCGTCGAAGGCGCCGGCGATGTCGGTGCCGCCCTGCGCGATCAGGGTCTCGGCGAAGCGCGACGCATCCTCGCGCCGCTCCTTCGCGCCGACGAGGCCCTTCTGCCAGGTCTCCGCGAAGCTCGAAAAGCTGACGATGTTGAAGCGGTCGCCGTCATTCAGCTTGCCCACCAGGTACTTGAGGGCGTTGCGGGCCTGCTGGATCTTCGCGCCCGCCATGCTGCCGGAGGTGTCGACGACGAAGACCAGATCGCGCTCCACGATGCGGTCCGTCTGGAGCGTGCTCTTGGGGGCGAGGAGGAGCATGAAGTAGCCGGGCTGTTTGGGATCCGGCCGGTATGTGACCAGGTTGAGGCCGATCTCCTTTTCGCTGAGCCCGTAAAAGAGCTGGAAGTCCTTTTCCAGCGTGGCGCGGCGGTCGGTGAACGTGACGCGCACCTCGCGGTCGCTCGCCCGCGCGACGGCGATGCCGTGGCTGGGGCTGTACACGCTCATGATGGGGACGGCGCTCTTGATCGTCGCTTCGAACGAGAACTCCCCCTGGACGACGGGGCCGTGCCGCTGGGCGGAGCGGACGGGATAGACATAGGACACCAGGGCGTCCTGGGCCGTCAGCACCTGGTCGAAGCGCAGGGTGATGGTCTGCGAGCCGCGCGGGGCGATCGGAAAGATGTTCGCGCGGAAAAGCTCGCCGCCCAGGTACTCGAGGAGGCCGGGGTCGCGCGAGCGGTTGACGATCGAGTTGTAGATCTGCCGCGCCTGGTTCTTTTCGACGATCTCGCCGGCCTTCTCCTTGCCGTTCATGAGCATGGTGAAGCGGCTCATCGCGGCACCGCGCGGGATCGGGAAGACGTACTGGGCTTCGAGCTGGCGGTCGGTGTTGTTGAGGAAGATCTGCTCGACCGTCGTGGTCGCGCCCTGGCGGTCGATCTCGACCCGGACGCGATGGTTGATGAGAGAGAGGGGCGGCAGATTGGGGTCGTCGGGGATGACGATGCCCTGGGCGAAGGCGGGGGCGGCGGCCGCCACCAGGAGGGCGGCGGTCCAAAGCGCGTTCCGTTTCAGCATGGTCAGTCCCTTTCGATTACGTTCTCGTCTCATTCGACGCAACCCGATGTCGCGAGTTCCGGAAAAGTGACGGACGAAAAACAGAACCGCGGAAGATCGGAACCCCGTCACCCTGGGCTGCGTCAGAGACGTGGGTTTAAGGAGATTCCGATGTCCACGCTTCTACTCGCGCTCGCGATGCTGGCGGCGCAGGCCGAGCCGGCCTGCGAGAAGTGCCACAAGCCTCTGCGTCCGCTCGCGGTCCGGTGGGAGGACAGCCCGTCCCAGGCGGCGAAGAAGGCGAAGGCCGAGGAGAAGCTGGTCTTCGTGGTCCACTGCAGCTCCGGACCCCTGGACCCGAGGGGCGCCCTGAACGACGCCACCCTTGGCGCCTACTTCACCAGGAACTTCGTGTGCGCATTCCAGCGTTTGCCCGGGCTCGGGGACCGGCCGGGCGGCAGCGTCGCCTCCTATTTCTGCGCGCCGGACGGCCGCGTCCTCCATATCGTCGCGGGCGCCGTCGACGCGGCCGCCCTGCTCGCCGAGGCGACGTGGGTCGTCGAGGCTTCGACGAAGGCGATCGAAGAAAGCAGGCGCACGGAGGTGCCGTTCAAGGCGCTGTTCCGAAAGGCGCACGCCGAGCGTCTGCGCCGGAACTATGGTCTGGTGGTCGAGCCGGTGACGTTTGACGCCGTCGAGCCCTCGGAGGACGATCCGCTGACGTGGCGCGATCCGTCGGGACGGCCCGCCGCACCGCCGCTCGTGATTCCTCCGCTGGACGGGCCCGACGTGCAGTTCCGCGCGGCGGCGAAGGAACAGAAGGGCGGGATCCCGGATCGACAGGGCCGCTGCTGGCAGATGAGCGCGCAGTCGCGGGTGCACCAGCTGCTCGCGGCGCACGCGCTGGTCAAAATCGAGCGCGTCTACGCCACCGTCTTCGAGAGCCTGCTGCAGCAGCGCATCGCCGACAAGCCCTGGCAGTGCCTGCGCGCGTGCGATGTCGAGCGGATGCGGATCTGTCTGGCCTGCGGCGAATAGAGCCCCTACACTGGGGTCGTGCCTCGCCGCGAGCTGCTGGCCAAGATCGGCGGCTGTCTCCTCGTCGTTGCCCTCATCGCCAACCGCATCCTGCAGCTGCCCGGCTGGCCGGGCTATGTCCGCGAAGTCCGCGGGCTGCACTCCTGGTTCGACGGCCTCCCGGGGGCCGCGCCGGCCTTGGACCTCGAAGCGCGCTATACGGCCTTCGGCTACGCGCGCAGCCAGGTCGTGACGTTGTGGAGCCTGCAGCTCTCGCTGTGGATCCTCGAGACCGGGCTCCTGCTCGGGTACGCGCTGGTCTGGGTGACCCGGCCCGCGGCAACGTCGGCCGCGAGAGGCTTCAGGGAAACGGTGTTCCCGCTGCTCCTGGTGCTGCTGCCCTTCGGCATCGTCACCCGGCCCTATACGTACCCCCGGTGGATCCCTGAAAACGCGTCCCTGCACCTGGGCGGTCTCTATGCGATCAACCTCCTCCTGATTCTCGCCGGCGTGCTGAACATCGTCGGTCTGGCCGCGCTGCGGAAGTCCTTCGCCGTCATGGCCGAGGCGCGCGTCCTGGTCCTCGGCGGCCCCTATCGCTGGGTGCGCCACCCGATGTACCTGGCGCACTTCCTCATCTTTCTCTGCGTCCTGCTCCAGCGCTTCGCGCCGCTGACGCTGGGCCTCTATATGGCGTTCGTGGCGGGCCAGATTCTGCGCGCCCGGATCGAGGAGCGGAAGCTCGCGGAGACGTTTCCGGAATACGGGGAGTACCGGCGGACGACGGGGATGTTTTTCCCGAAGCTGCGACGGGCCTAGGCCAGCGTCAGGAGGTCGTAGAGCTGGAAGGCGTGGTGGACGGCCGACTCCAGCTCCTCGGGGCGGTAGAGCAGGTCGTCCGCGCGCAGGTGGAACCAGAGGCGGAAGCCGGCCGAGGGCGACATCCGCAGCTCAAACTGCCGCACGCCGGGCATCTTGCGCAGGATCACCAGGCTCTCGGCCAGGCCTGTCGGCTTGCCTTCCGAGGGGATCCCGTCGAGCACGGCTTCGCGGAGATAGCTCCCGAAGGCCGGCGTCGCATACAGCGCGACCGACTCGTCGATCAGCGGATCGTGCGTCAGGATGCGGGGCAGGACGCGGAACGACTCCCAGAGCATGGCGACCGGCGGCGTCAGCGTCCCGAGAGTCCGGACGATCAGGTGGTATTTGGGCTCGATCTTCGGCTCCAGCTGGATCAGGAGCTCGTCGTCCGAAGGCTGGTACGCCGTCGCGGCCCGCCCCTCGTGCTTGAACGAGATCCGCGACATCCCCAGGATCGTCCGGTGCGCCTCGACGCCGGTGAACTTTTCCTTCAGGCGGTCGATCAGGTCTTTGAAGCGGCGGCCGCGCTCCCGCGTGTCCTTCGTCATCTCGTACAGGATGCGGATCGGCACCATCAGCACCACGAGGGCGATGCCGACCAGGACGAAGACCTGGATCCAGTGCGGAACTTCGATCACGGGACTTTCACCTTCGCGGATGCCGTATAGAGCAGCCCCCGGTCCCGCCGCGCCGACTCCAGCAGCGTCTCGAGCGACGGCTTGACGTCGAGTTTCGTCCGCGTGCCGTTCACCGTCAGGGTCAGGGGCTTCGTCAGGTCGATCATCCGCTCATGCAAGTATACCCGGATCTCCCTTGCCCCCGTCGCGCTGATCTTGATCTCGTTGGATTCGCGGAGCAGCTCGGCCTTCACGTGGGAATGCTCGGGGAAGAGCGTCCGCTCCTCGATCGTCTTCTTGTCGAAGTCCATATAGTTCCGCTTGAGCAGCTCTTTGCCGGCGAACTCGGAGATCTCGAGCCAGAAGTTGCGGCTGTAGGCGCGCTCGTTGGTGTCGATGCCGACGCGGACCGGGTAGGCGTCGCGGCGCTTCGTGTCCATCCACGCCAGGACGGCCGCGTTCTCCTGCGGGAACCATTCGTGGCCGCCGTCGGGGAACTCCTTGAACGTGAAATCGCCCTTCAGAGAGTCGAGCTGGGCCTTCGCGATCTGGACCCAGGCGTTGGGCACCTCGGGATCCCTGGCGCCGACGGTCCAGTAGAGCGGGGTCGCCATCAGGTTCTCGAGTCCCTCGGCCGTCACCGTCTTGTCCTGCTTCCCGGTCCCGGTGGGGATATAGCGGAACATGGGGCCGCCCGATCGCGGCGCGGCGCCCGCGAAGAGGTCGGGATAGAAGCAGGCGAACTGGAACGAGCCGTTGCCCCCCATCGACGCGCCGTCGAGGAAGACGCGGTCGAGGTCGATCGCATACGTCGCCATGACGTCGCGCATCGAGTCGAGGATATGGTGGTATCCGAGCAGCGACGCGCCCCAGCCCCCGCGGCCGGCGGAGGGACAGAGGAGGAAGGTCTGGCCGTCCCGCTGCACGTCCGCCAGCCAGTTCCGGATGAACTGGTCGCCGTTGCCGCTCTGACCGTGGAGGCTGACGATCAGCCGGCAGGCCTTGTCGGGACTGTAGTCCTGCGGGACCCACAGGACGTATTCAAACTCGACGCCGAGGGCGTGCTGGTTCTTGATCCGCTTCCTGACGATCTGCCCTTTCGCGTCGACCGGCGCCCGCTTCGGCGGGGTGCGAAGCGCCGTCTCGACGTCGGCGAGGGGTCCGCGGATCTCGGACAGGAGGCGGCTCCGGGCCGCCTTGTCCTTCTCCGCCAGATAGCGTTCGACGGCGCTGTCCTGCAGGAGGAGGGCCAGCAGCAGCAGCATGCCTATATTACTGCCATCCGCGCCCGCTATTTCCGCAGCATTTTGAATGCCTGGGCCCAGCTGCCGGCCTTCATGGCCGAGAGGACCCAGACCATGCACATCGATTCGAGGAAATGGGCGGAGTCGATGCCGCCGCAGTCGAGCACGCCGAAGCCGAAGTCGCGGATGATCGACGACGCCTTGGACTTGGCGCCGTCGTCGTTCCCGCAGATGAACATGTCGGGCGGGCCGCCGGGAAGGTCGGGCTTGAACATGAAGGCGTTCCCGACGGTGTTGAAGGCCTTCACGACGTGGGCTCCGGCGAGCAGCTTCTGATGGCGCTCGCCGCCGGAATCGCCGACGCCGCCGAGCAGCCGCGGGGAGCCCTTGGAGAAGTCGAGCGGATTGGTCGCGTCGAGGACCAGCTTGCCGTTGAAGGGGTCGGGTCCCACGCCCCGAAGGACGTCCTCCGTGACGCTGCCGAGGGTGGCGATGACGACGACCTCGCCCGACTGGGCGGCCTGCGTGAACGTGCCCGCGGAAGCCCTGGCGCCGGCTTCCTGGACCCAGGCCAGGGCCTTGGGGTTGCCCGCTTCGCGGGCGCCCATGAGGACGGAGTGGCCGAGGCTGACGAAGCCGCGTCCGAGGGCCTTGCCGACGTCGCCGGTGCCGAGAATGCCGACCTTCATGGGATCCTCCCTTTCTCTGGACTCCCGCCCTAACGCCGGAGGGGGACGGGCTATTTCGGGGTCTCGCGGCGGGCGAGGTGCTTCCGGATGACGTGGACGGCGCCGTCGAAGTCCTCGTCGGCCACGATGATGATGAGGGGGACGGTGGCGGCAGGGACGACGAAGAGGGAGGAGTATTCGTTCTCGAGGTCGGACTCGATGCCGTTCTGGCGGAGGCTGACGCGCAGGAGCTCAGCCTCCTGCAGGGAGCCGGTGCTGTAGACCCGCTTCATCGCCCTCCATGAGACGTCCCGCAGGGGGCCCCCGTCAAGGGTCGCCAAAACCAACCCGGTTGATTCTAGCGCCGGGTGCCGCCGGGCATCTGCCAGTTCGTGCTGTTGCACTTCGAGCAGACCATGCGCAGGTTGGACGAGCTGACGTTGGTGGCGGACAGGGTCCGGACCACGAGCTCGCCCACGTGGCCGCAATCGTGGCAGGTGACGGCGCCCTGGGCGCGGACCTTCCGCCCCCAGCGGCGGGCCCGCGGGTAGTTGATGAGGAAGGCGATGAGGATCAGGAGGGGCACGATCCCCAGGAACACCGCCGGCGAACTGAAGAAGCTGCTCATGATGCACTCTCCCGCAAAAACAGCGAATGAATCCTAAACCATTAATAATGTATTGTCAACACAATTCATGCACGATTCCCGCCCCGGAGTCCCCCCCCTCGGATTGCCCCGTCCGGGGCTCCCTGCTATATTGGCCGTCATGCCCTTCGACGCGCGTTTTCTCCAGACCCTCGAGGCCCTCAACCTCCTCGCCCGCCGCACCCTCGTGGGCGACGATCGCGCCGAGCGCCTCACCCCCCGGAAGGGCGCCTCCCTCGAGTTCGCCGACTACCGCCGCTACACCCCCGGCGACGAAATCCGCTACATCGACTGGAACGTCTACGCCCGCCATGGGAGCCTCTTCGTCAAGGAGTTCACCGCCGAGGAGAACATCCACGTCTCCATCCTTCTCGACACGTCGCGCTCGATGGCGTTCGGCGGCAAGTTCCAGGCCGCCCAGGAGCTCGCCGCCGCCCTCGGATATATCGGCCTCTCCAACTACGACACCCTCAGCCTTTTCACGTTCGGCCACGAGGTCCGCCCCATCAAGAAGTTCCTCCGCGGGAAGGGCCGCATCTTCGAGCTCCTCTCGGCCATCGAGCCCCTCCAAGCCGACGGCGAGACCGACATGAAGAAAGCCTTCGGGCCGTCGCTCCCCCGCCTGCGGGGACGCTCGCTCATCCTCCTGATCACCGACTTCTACGACCTCGGCGGCTACAACGGCGGCATCCGCGAACTGCTCTCCCAGCGCTTCGGCATCCACCTGATCCACATGGTCTCGCGCGAGGAGATGTCCCCGTTCGCGCGCGGGCGCTTCAGCCTCATCGATCTCGAGACGGGAAAGACCCGCGACGCGACCCTGCTGCCCCGGACGCTGGCCGCCTACATGCGCCGCTTCCGCGCCTTCTGCAGCGAGGTGGAGGAGTTCGGCCGCACGCACGAGCTCGCCTACGCGCGCGTGATGGCGGACGACCCCCTGGAGCGACGGGTGGTCGAGATCCTCCGGGCCGGCGGCATCGTGGAACAGCGATGAGCTTCGATCATCCCCAGGGCCTCTGGCTGCTCACGCTCGGGATCCCGATCCTGGCGTTCCACTTCTACAAGGGCCGCATCCGGAAGATGCCCGTCCCCCTGCTGCTCTTCTGGGAGCAGATCATCGTCGAGGAGGAGCGGCAGTCGGCCTTCCGGCGCATCCGCCACTGGACCTCGCTGCTGATCTCGCTCGGCGCGCTGGTCCTGCTCACGTCCGCTGTCTCCCTTCCCAACGTCAGGGGCTTTACGCGCCCGAAGGCCCGCTATGCGCTGATCTTCGAAAGCGCTCCCCGCATGGCCGCCGTGGAAGGCGGAGGCCGCACACGGGCGGAGCTGGCCGTCGACCGGGCCCGCGAATTCCTCGGCACCCTCGCGTACGGCGACCAGGCCTCCGCGCTCGACCGTTCGGGCGCACGGCTCCCGTTCACGTCCGATCTGGCCGTCCTCTCCGCCCGACTGTCCGTCTCCCGGCCCTCGAAGGACGGCGTCGACCGCGATCTGGTCCTCGAAGCGCTCGCCGCGGGCGAGGATGTCGTCGCCGTCCTGTTCGGCGACCGTCTGCCCCCGGGCGTCGACGATCTGCTGGAGAACGGCCGCCTGAGGGTGGTCCGGGTCGGCAGCCCGCGGGACAACTGCGGCTGGGTCGCCGGCCGACTGTCGCGCCGGGCGGGCGAACGGAGCGTGACGATCGCGCTGCAGGCCGAGTCGTTCGCGGCCCGGTCCGTGGAGCGCGACGAGGTCCTGTCCCTGAACGGCAGGGCCCTCGCGCGGCGCAAGCTGGCCCTCGCGCCGGCGACGCCGGTCGAGCGGGAGTGGGTGCTCGATCCCGCCAAGTTCCCGGGCTCGCGCCTCGAGGAGGGCGGGCTGGTCGAGGTCGCCCTGGAGCCGGCGGACGCGTTCCCGCTGGATGACGTCGCCTCCTTCGTCCTCCCGCCCCTCGTGCCGCCGCCGGTCATCGTCTTCCATCCCGGAGAGCCGTCGGCGGTGCTGATGCACGCGCTGGAGACGCTGCAGGCGGGCGGGCTGATCGGCGGCCAGAGCCTGAGCAAGGCGCCGATCGCGCGCTACGAATCGCTGAAGTCGAAGCTCGGCGAAGGCTGGCTGATCATTTTCGACCGCGTCGCGCCGCCGTCGCTGCCCGACCGGGGCGGAGTGCTCCTGCTGGGCGCTCCCGGGACGGGCGCCGTCGAGAAGCCCACCGTGGTGGACTGGGCCCGCGAGGCTCCGCCCAACCGCCGCATCGACTACGGCGGCCTGCTGATCCGCAAGTCCCGCATCCTCCAGGGGGATCCGCTGATCCGGGCGCTCGAGGGGCCGGTCGCGACGTGGTCGGCCCGCGGCGGCAGGGCGCTGGTCGAGATCGGCTTCGCGCTCGAGGAGAGCGACATCGCCGCGCGCCCGACCTTCCTGCTGATGCTGATCAACCTGATCGAATGGGCGCCGTGGCGCGGCCTGCGGAGCTTCCCCACCCAGCTCGCGATGGGGGAGCCCCTGCGCGCGGAGCGCCCCCTGTGGATCGAGGACGGGGACCTGACGTTCGCGCAGGGCGACCGCGCGGAGCGGATCCCGGTGAGCCGGGGCCTGGCGCGGACGTCGCCGTCGGCGGGTCCGGGCTTCGCCCGCCTGGGCGCGGTGGGCCGCTCCGAGTGGGTGGCCGTGAATCTCTTCGACGCGGCCGAGTCCGACTTCCGGGAGAAGCCGGCCGGGGCGGCGGGCATTCCGCTGCCGCCGCCCGCCCCCTGGCACGCGAAGGTCCCTTATGCCTTCCTGGCGGTCGTGGGGGTCCTCACCCTGCTGCTGGCCGAGTGGTTTCTCTATCACCGCGGCCTGATCTGAGGCCTCAGGCTGTTTCGAAGTCCTTGTCTTCCGGCAGCGGCAGGCCCTTGGTCTCGGGGGCGAGGGCCGTCCCGATGAAGCCGAGGATATAGACGCTGACGACGATCGTGGCGGCCATGGGGAAGCCGTACTTCTTGCCGAGGAAGCCGATGGCGAAGGGCGCCTGCGCGGCAAGGATTCGGGCCGCGTTATAGGCGAAGCCGCAGCCCGTCGTCCGCAGTCGCGTGGGGAACAGCTCGGGGAAGTAGATCGTGAAGCCGGAGAAGGGCATCAGCGTGAAGAAGCCCATGAGGGGCGCCATGATCAGGCAGACCACGGTCGCCGAGGAGCCCGCCTTCGAAACGCTCCAGAAGAAGGCCAGCACGGAAATCCACGCCAGCGCATAGGAGACAAAGAACGCCTTCCTCCGGTTGAAGCGCTCCGTCAGCACCGCGAAGGTGTAGATGCCGAAGAACGACCCCAGATTCTGCAGGATGAACATGATGTTCTTGATCCGATTCGCCTCTTCGGGCCTCTTCCCCGCGGCGATCAGGGTGCGCAGGATGAAGTCGGTGCTGAAGAAGCCGACACCCCACAGCGCGCCGACTCCCGCGGCGCCCATCAGGACCGACGCGATCAGGTTGCGCCGGAGCACGGGATGCGTGAACATCTGCCCGATCTTGCCGAGCTCCTTGCCCACCGACGCCTGCTCCTTGGCCTGGACCCACTTCTCGGGCTCGTGGACCGAGCGCCGGATCCAGAGGACGAGCAGCGCCGGCACCGCGCCGACGAAGTAGACGATGCGCCAGGTCTGCACCTCCTGGATGCCCGCGCCCTCGATGCCCCAAGTGATGCAGGCGGCCATCATGTTGCCGACGGACGACAGCGCCTGGAGGAAGCCGAGGGCCATGGGCCGAGATCGCTGGGGGAAGGTCTCCGCGACCAGGGCCGCGCCCGCGGCCCATTCGCCGCCGACCCCGACCCCAGTCATGAAGCGGGCGGCCGCATAGAGGCCCCAATCGTGGACCAGGCCGCTCGATCCCGTGAAGACCGCGTAGATCAGGATCGTGATGATCATCGTCTGCGTCCGTCCCAGGCGGTCGCCCAGAATGCCGAAGATGAAGCCGCCGGTGGCCCAGCCCAGGAGGAAGATGGCGGTGACGACGCCGCCTTTATAGCTCACGTCGTCGTTGAACTTCGTCTTCGCGTCGCCGGTCAGCGCCTGCCGCTCCGCCTTGGGCATGAGCAGGTCTTCCATCGACGTCTTCCGGACCAGGTTGAAGAGGTTCTGGTCCATCGTGTCGAAGAGCCAGCCGAGGGCGGAGATGACGAGGACCACCCAGCAGTACTTCTCGAGGCCCTGGTACCACTTGAGCGGCTTGGAGGCGTTTTCCACGGTTGTCCCCAGTCCTGGTCTGCGACCCGCTCCGGCGAAGTGGAGATGATACTTAAACACCGCGTCCGCCAGAAGTTTTGTCTTGCGGCGCCTCCCGGCGGGATCGGGCCCTTCGCTGCTTCGTCGCGGAATCCAGCTCTGAACAACTGCAATTGTCACGCGATTCTGAAGGAGCCATCCCGATGGGCTTAGGGGGATACTATGCGACGTGCAACAAGTGTCGACTGTCCAACTGCCGGGAGGCTTAAGTCCTCTCCGGATCCCGGAGCGTCAGCTGCACGTCGCCCACATCTACAATTCCGCCCGGAATCAGGTCCAGTCGAAGGGACAGTGTCTCAATCCTCGTCCCGAAGGCGACAAGATCCCAAGTCCCGGGTGGAATCGGAACGTCGAACCACGACTCCGCCATCCCTCTAGGAAGAATTGTCGGGGATAGGGGGAGAGAGTCGTCCATTGAAGTATCCTCGACCTTTTTCAGTCTAACAGCCGTATCAATGAATTTGTAAAACGGCTGCCCCTCGGGCGCGATGATACGTCCTTTGATCCCGGAGTAACTCATTAGTCCAGACGTGTTCTTCCAAAGAATGTCGCGAAGTTTGTCGCGCTGGTTCCCCGGCCAGGAGGCTGCATCCTGATAGACGGCGATCCAAACGTCTTCATCGGCTCCGGGACGAACGAGCAACCACTCCTGAACCGGCCATGAATCCGGCGGCGGGTCATACACCCTCACCTCGCCAATGAACGGAGAGTCCGATTCGAATTCATATTCCACGTACTCCGGAAACTGCTTAGTCCTCGACGAATGGATTGGTGTACGGACGGGATCTCCTTCGAGACTGCGGTGGAGTTCAGACAGTCGAAGTAGCTGAATGGATTTGTAGAGCCCCGGCAGAGGCTCTCGAGAGTCGGCGTCGACAACGTGGACACGAATGCGGCAGGCAACCAAGATGACGTCCCTAGCTCCTGAACTTGGGCCTTTCGTCTGGTCTATAACACTATAACCTGGTGAACAGTGTGGAGAAGCCCGATGGCAATCTCGAGAATGAAAGACGAGCTCCACGCCCGCCTCTGGCAGGCACAGCAGCGCTGGTTCGCCTTGAAGGGCCAGGGGCTGACCAAGCATGACCTGAAGATGCAGGGAATTCGGGAACGTGGGGGTATAGTGGAAAAAGCTTCCTTATTGGGATTCCATGAGCCGGACGATGGCGACAGGGCAAGCGTCGAGCGAACGGTACATTCGAGATCTGCTCGCACAGCTGCGGCTGTTGAGGGTCACGACGCATTATCGTCGGACGGGCGAGCAGCTAGTCCTGCCCGATTCCTTCGGAGCGCAACTGATGTCGGCCGCGTCGGGTGCGGGGTTGAAGTTGTGGAGCATCGGCGCGGACGGGGTCGACAACGGCGGCGTCGGCGAGTGGCGACCGAAGTTGGGCCCGGACATCGTCCTCGAGGCGCGCCGGTGAAGCGGAAGGCCTGGAAGCTGGTTCTGGGACTGTTGGGTGGGATGGCGATCATCCTGGGCCTGCTGGTGGGGGACGCGCATCGTCGCGCGTCGGCGGTACTCGACCGGACCCGGGCCGAGCTGGAGAAGGAGGTCGCGGCGTTCCGGTCCCGCGACCATTCCCGGAAGTCGATATTCTTGGAGACGACCGACGGCAATGCGTGGGATCACTATGCTCCGGCGCTGAAGGTGATCGGGGACCTCCCCAACGATATCGCCGATCTGGTCCCGGAGATCCAGGGGGTGAACGATGCCTTAGAGGAGCCTTCCCCGGACGATCACGCCTTGCACACCCTGTTCCGGGAGCACGCGTCGACCCTGGCCGCCTTCGAAAAAGGCGCGCGGTGCCGAATCGCCGACGCACCCCGCTTTGCGTTCCGGGCGGATGCGGAGATCCCGTACCTCTCGGAACCCATCCGGGCGGCGAGGTTCCTTGCGGGAGCCGTCCGGCACCTCCATCGGATGGGGGCGGACCGGGAGGCGGTGCCGCTCGTGCTGGGCGGGATGGCGTTCGGGCAGGATTATGGCCGCAGCGGCCTGCTGCTCCACACGCTGGTGGCCAGTGTGGTGGACGGGATTCTCGTCTCGTCCCTCCGCGACGTCCTGGAGGATTACTCTCTCCCGGCCGCGGACTTCTCGGCGCTGGCCGCGGGCCTGGATCGGCTGGAGGCGTCCCGGCCGGATGCCCTGGACTGCTGGGAGGGAGAAGTGCTGTACATGCGATCGTCGTTGCTGGAAGGGCCCTGGGCGTCGTTCTTCCGGACCTTCTCGATCGGCCTCCAGCCAACGACGAAGCCCCAGCGTCCATCGTGGCGTTTCCTGTTCTCGGAGCGGATCACCCGGGCGCACGCCTTGAACCACGTGCCGGAATTGTTCGCGGGACTGCCGGACCTTCGACCGCTGCCGCCCTGGCAGCGCCCCGCGTCGGCGCCGGACCCTGTTCCGGAAGTGCTCCGCCTCAAGAATCCCCTCTTGGCCGTCCTGACCCCCGCGGTCCGTCGGCCGCTGGAGAACGACGCACGGTCACAGCTTGGTCGGACCTTGCTCCGGGTCGCCGTTTCGATCGCCTGGTTCGAGGCCGAGAAGGGCCGTTCCCCTGATCGACTCGAGGACCTGGTCCCCGGGTATCTTCCTAGGGTACCGGTCTGTCCGGTGACAGGGCTGCCGCTTCGCTATAAGGGCGGCAAGCTCTGGTCGGTCGGGAAAAACCGCATCGATGACGGCGGAACGCCGGGCCGGAACAACGAGGCGGAGGACGAGGACGGCGACGTGGTCTGGACCGTGCAGCGCCGGAAATAAAGCGGGGGAGCGGGATGGCTCCCGCTCCCCCGAAGGCTTCCGCTACTTTCTCGTGGGCTTCTTGTCTTCGACGGGCTTCTTGTTCAGGTCGAACGACGGAGCGGCGGCGGTTGCGGCGGCCTTGGCGCCGGGCGCCAGGCGCGGATCCATGCCGACCTTGGCGCGGAAGTCGTTCTCGATCTTGAGCGCGAGCGCGGGCTTGGTCTTCAGGATGCCCCGGCACTTCTCGCGGCCGTTGTCGATCTTCTCGCCCTTGTAGGGGTACCAACCGCACGAGCGCTCCAGCACGCCGTGGATTTCGCCCAGGTCCAGCACGTCGCCCTCGTAGGAGATGCCGCTCGCGAAGAGCATGCCGAACTCGGCCCCCCTTGAAGGGCGGCGCGATCTTGTTCTTCAGGATGTGCGCCTTCACGCGCGTGCCGATCTCGGTCGCGCCTTCCTTGAGGTGGCCGATGCGGCGGATATCGACGCGGACGCTGGAGTAGAGCTTCAGCGCGCGGCCGCCGGGCGTGGTCTCGGGGCTGCCGAGTATCACGCCGATCTTCTCGCGGATCCGGGGGATAGGACATCCCTCCGTCTACCTCCTGCTGCTGAAGCAATCGCTGCAATAGACCGGCCGGTCTCCGCGCGGCTGGAACGGGACCTGGGTGGGTTTCCCGCATTGGGCGCAGACGGCCGGGAACATTTCCCGAGGCCCGCCTGAACGCCCGCCTCGGCTCCCCGAGGATCGTGGCGCGCCGCCTTCACTTCCCTGAGAGGCTTTCTTTGCGGCTCGACAGGAAGAGCATCGCTTGGGCTCATTGATAAATCCGAGTTGTGCGAAACGCTCCTGCTCGCCCGAGGAGAACGTGAATTCGGTGCCGCAGTCGACGCAGGTAATTTGCTTGTCCGTGTAAGACATAGATTCTTTCTTCTTGGATGTTTGATGTTGGTGGATGAACCGAAATAGGACGGCGGGGCTCAGCCCGGTGCGAACAGCCGCCCTTCGCAGGAAGGAAACCTTGGAAGGATATACAGGGGGTGGTTTGGGGAAGGCGCCATGAACGGACTACCGAAGCTGGGCTCGCCTCCCGAATGAATGATCCAATCAGCCATTTAACGTCGCCTTCAGCGCGGGTATTCCCGGATCCTTGGTTCTGAAGTGGGCCGGGTAGGGGAGAAAGGGGTTCAGGATTTGAGGAAGAAAGGCCGGGATTTTCCTGCTAATAGGATAGAGGATTGGAGAGACCGCCGATGAAACATTTCCTGCTCGCCGCAGCAACCCTGGCCGCTCTGGCCGCGTCGGCCTCCGCCGACGAACTCATCCTGCGCAACGGGTCGTCGTTCAGCGGCGCCGTCCGCGAGTCGGGCGACAAGGTGACCATCGAGATGGACTTGGGCACCATGACTTTCAAGAAGGTCGACGTCCGCTCGATCGTCCGGGGGGACGACGTGGTCAAGACCTTCGAGGAGAAGTCCGCCAAGGCCGACGGCGCCCGCGGCCTGGTCGAGGTCGCGCTCTGGGGCCGGGAGAACGGGTTGCGGAACCGCGCCGACGACCTGCTCGACCGGGTCCTGCGGCTCGATCCCGACCAGCCCGATGCGCGGAAGGCGCTGGGCTACGAGCGGGTGGGCGGCCGCTGGCTCCGCGGGGACGACCTGAAGACCGCGCAGGGCATGGTCAAGCTCGAGGGGAAGTGGCTGGCGGGCGGAGACGCGCAGCGGGAACTGGACCGGCGCGAGGGCGCCCGCATCGAATCGGACCGCAACGCCCTGGAGGCGCGCATCGCCGACCAGAAGCACGAGGAGGAGATGGTCCGGCTGGCCCTCGAGCGCGAGCGGATCGAGATCGAGCGGAAGGCCGCCGAAAAGCGCGGGGCCGACCTCGACTTCCTGCGCGCCGAGCTGGACCGCATGCGCTGGGAGAGCACTTACGGCGCGGGCTATCCTCCTCCTCCGGTCTCTGAGCCCCCGGCTCCGGTGGCGCCGGTGAGTCCGGTGACGCCGCCGCCCGCCGCGCCTCCCGCGGCCCCGGCGGTCAAGCTGACCCAGAACTATCGTCCCCCCGTCGTGGGCCCCGTCTTCCCGACGACGCCTCCGCGCCTGGAGCGGAGGGAGGATAAGGACAAGGACAAGAATGACGAGGAGTCCGCGAAGAAGCGCTGAGCGCCGCGACGCCCAGGACTTCTTCTTCGGACCGGGATGCCCCGGTTGCCGCTCCGGTCCTTCGCAAGCGCGATCTTGTTGATCCACGCGACGTGGGAGAGAGCGAGTAGAGGGGGAGGGCAGGTCTACTCCTTCTGTGGGCGGCGGAAGGGATGGACGAGCTGGGCCCCATAGCCTTCCGGCACCGGATTCCCCTCGATCCCGTACGACTCCGGCCAATCCTCACCCGGCAGGTACAGCGTCCCGAAAACGCGGTCCAGCACGGGCAAATGGATCGCGAAATTCCGGTTCAGCGCCTCGCGCCGCGGACTGTGGTGCCAGTGATGGAAACGGGGCGTGCCGATCACCTGGGCGAGGCGCCCGAACCGGAAGCGGACGTTGGCGTGGAGGAACACGGCGTGCATGCCGACGAAGACCAGGTAGGCATACACGGGCGAGCGGGAGAATCCCAGCGCGTAGAGCGGGACGAAGGCCAGCGCCCGGGTGATCACGATGTCGACCAGATGGAGCCGGGAACCCGCCAGCCAGTCCATCGACTGCGACGAGTGGTGGATCGCGTGGAACTTCCAGAGAAAGCCGACGCGGTGGAAGAGGCGGTGGGTCCAATACTCGGCGAGATCGGCGAGCAGGACGATCTCGAGGAATTGGATCCAGCCGGGCTGGGCGCTCACCGCGCGCTGGAGGGCTCCATCGAGCAAAAAGCGGAACAGCACGGTTGCGGGGGTCAGGGTCAGGAGCATCAGGAGCTGGACCGCGACGTGGCTGACGAGAAAGTGGGCGAGGTCCGTGGTCCAGCCCGGGCGGAAGACCGGCTGGTCCCGCCGGGAGAACAGCCGTTCCATCGGGACGAAGAGGACGGCGAGCAGGAAGAGATCGAGGATGAACCAGTCGAGGCCGAGGTAGGCGGAGGAGCGGACCGGTCCGTCGACGGCGATTTCCGAGCCCCCGAGGAGCGTGCCGAGGACGGGGAAGAGAATGCCGGCACCGCCCAGCAGCTTGCTGCTCCGGAGGGACACGCTGACGACGCCGAGGACGAACGAGGCGACCAGCGAAACGTGGATGAGTCCGCGGACCAGGCCCATGGGGTAAATCTCGCGCAAGTGGGGGCTGGTGAGGATCTGCGGAAAGCGAAGGCAGAGCACGGCGCCGAAGGCGAGAGGGCCGAGGACTGCGGAAATCGCGCCGCTGATCCATCCCGAACCGAAGCGCCGGTCCTCCTGTCGCGGAGCGGCCGCGCTCATGAGAGGACCCGGTCGAGGATCCCGTTCATCCAGCCGCTGGTGACGCAGTAGGCCTTCGTATTGGGGGCGGCATGATGGACGGCGTGTTGCCCCGGGGGAAGGATCACCCGACGGCGTTGAAGCCATGACACAATCGGAGGAACCTGCGTGGAGTGCGCCCATCGATGGAACAGATTGGTCGCGAAGAGGGCGAGAGCGAAAGCCAGCAGTCCCGCATCGAGGGCCGGAGCCCACGGCTTCCAGACCGCCAGCGCGAGGAAGGGGAGTACCCCCAGGCAGCTGTTTCCGGTCAGTTCCAGGAATCCGTGCCGGGTCATCGCCGCGGGGTCGCGGTGGTGCTCGCGGAAGGGGTGGATGAGGACGGGTCCGATGACGGGAGTGTCCTCCCGGAAGAAGGTGTCACAGAACCAGCGAATGAGCCCGGAGGCCAGGTCGGCGAGCAGATAGCCGGCGAGGGCCGCCAGAAGAAGGAGAGGGACCTGGTTCCAGTCGGGCGCGCCGCGGAAGAGTCGAACGGCCAAAACCGCGAGCAACGCGGCGAATGCCGCAACGGCGGCCGATTCCAGCAGGAGAAGGAGGCGGGGACGCATGGCTGGACTATTATTCCCCGGAGCCTGCGAAAGGGCAATCAGGGAGAGGGCCGGGAGCAGGGGACCAGGGGCATCCCGGCATCGCGCTCCTGAAAAATGCGCCTGTTTCGACGTCAGGGTCAACTCATGATCGACGTGCGACCCGCCGCAGACTTCTTCATTGCAAAAACCGTCCGATGCAGGAATGATCTGCTCCAAGCCCGCGGCACCCGACCGGCGCGGGCGGGGAGGATCGAGGCGGCCCGATGACCGATTCGGCAGGAGAGCTCGAGGCGCAGCTTGCGGACTGCTTCTCGGGCGTTTTTCGGGACGGACCGATCACGCCCGGGGACCTGACGGCGGTTCTCGTCTTCCCGACGCCGGGGTTCGAGCGGCTGAAGATTCAATGGAGCCCGATCTGGGAGGATCCCGTCGCCGGCTACCCGCAATGGGGGGATCTGGCGCTGCTCCCGATCCGAACTCTGCGACAGGATATCCACGCGAAAGAAGCCGCCCTCCGGAATGCCCCCGGGAACCTGGCCGCATTTGTCGAGGACGTCCGCGCCGGGGTCCATCAATTCATGGACGATCTGGCGACCGCCGTCCGAGGGGTGGCGTCCCATCCGATGTTCTCCGGCATGGACTGCCTGACGGCGTTCTGCATCGCCCGGCCTGCCCCGAACGATCAGGAGCGGACGCGGCCGGAACTCGTCGACTTTGCCGGCGCCCGGCACGCGACGTTCTTATTCCCGGTCCGCAACCTCCACGATCTCGGGCCCGGCAGGAAAAAGGCCCGCCGCTACGGATGGCTCCAGGTTCATCCCGACGGACTGACGCTGCTCCTTCCCGAGGGAGAGCGGTGCGCGGCGGGCATCCTCGGTCGGAATCCCACGCGAACCTTCTTTCCGTTCGAGTCCTTGAGCCGCGTTCACCTGGCGGAGAGCGAAATCCGTTTTTCAACAGGCGACGGCGAGACCCTCCTGCTTCCCGGTCATACGGATCCGAATCCCCCCTGCGACGAGGAGCTGAGCCGGCTGGCGAAGGTGCTGGAGAGCCGGCCGCGTCTCCTGGCCCGTCTCGGAGACCGATACCAATATGTGCGCCGGACGGTGCTGCCGGACTCGATTCCGACGATGAGCAGCGAGGCGCTGCGGCTCCGGACGGACGCCTGGACTTCCGGGCGCGGATCCGGAAAGGGGCAGTACGAGGCGGTCAACTGTTTCTCGGTTCCGTCGCCGTCGACGTCCGTGGCGGCGATCCGGGTCGGCGCCTTCGCCCATCTGGTGTTTCAGCGGCAGGGACTCTGGACGCTCGACCCCCGCCTGGCCCTTCCGGAGGCGCTGGAAAGAACCCCTTATGTCCGCAAGGAGGACGATCAGCAGGTTCCCCGCTACATGCGGCAGCTGGTCACGAGGCGCGACCTGAGCCGCAGCATCGATCCGCACCTCCTGACCGGAACGGCCGGCGGGGCCGTGCCGGCGCCGTTCCTCGGACACCTGGACCTGCCCGATGCCGACCTCTTCGCCGCAACGCGCTCGGGGAGCTTCATCCTGCTGGCCGATCGCAAACGGGGGCTCGTGTCGGTGAACGCGGCCGATCCGCGGAAGCTGTCGGTCGCCGGCGTCGTGGCGCCGAAGGGGACGGGGCCCTCGGATGCCTATGAATACGTCGCGGCGAATGAGCGGCTGGCCGTGCTCGGCTCCCGTCGCCGCTGCTGGTTCTTCGATCTCTCGGACCCTGCAAAGCCCGCGGAGATCGACTTCGAGGCGGCGGCCGATTCTGACACCCAGCGGATCAGCTCGGCGGGCCGGGATCTCGCCGATGCCCTGATCCACGGCTCGACTCTCTTTGTGGCATCCGAGGGGCGGGGTGTTCTGGCCTGCGATGTCTCGGATCCCCGTCGCCTCCGTCTGCGGTCCATCCATCGGATCGGCGGCGTCCCGTTCCACGCCAGCCGGATACAGATCGTCGAGGATTTCCTCTTCGTGTTCGATCTCAAGGGAGGGATCTGCTGGGTGAACCGGGTCGGGGATTCCCGGTCGCCCCTCCGATCCCTGGGGACCCTTCCTTTTTCCAGCTTCGCCAAGGCCTGGCCCTCGCCGGAAGGAGGCTGGGGTTTCCTCGCCGGCACGGGGGAGGTCTGGACGCTCGACCTGTCCTCGGGCGAACCCGCGGTCCGGTCGGTCGAACGTTGCGTCGAACGCTGGGGGACGTCCAGACAGCCGCTCGGAAATTGCATCGAAGCCATTCCGCTCGACGACGGGAGCATCCTGGCGGTGGACGACGAGCAGCTCAATGTCCTGAAGCGCAAGCCGCTCGCCGCGGAATGGACCCAGTCGCAGGAGTCGAGGCTTTGGTTGATCGGAGGCTGGGACCCCGGACTCAAGCCGGTCGCCGGACCTGCTCCGAGCCCGGTTCCTCCCTTGCCCGCGAAGCCGTTCAGCGACCGGATCGCGGAGAAGTTCGCCGCATCGTTGAGGAAAGTGGCGCAGTGCAGGCCCGGGTTCAGACTGGGAAGTCTGATCGTGGACATCCAGGACGGACGCCTTCATCTCGTCATCAATCCCGCTTGTCCGTATCCGGCGTCCCTTCATCAGTTGAGCGGAGCGGTCGAAGCCTCCTGGACGCCGGAAAGCCTCTTCTCCGACCCGGCCGACGCCGAAGACTTTCGGATCATTCTCACGCATCCCGAACTCAGCCGGCCCCTGATCCAGGCGGCCCTCGACGCGATCGCCGCGCTGCCTCTGGTGCCGGAGCTCTCGAGCGGCCGCGTCCGCCTGGGATCCGTCCAGTGGGGCATCTCCAAAATTCTGTTCCGCGACCGGCGTCCGGAGGACGTGGAGGATCCGGCTCCGGGGAAGGTCAATGTCTTCCGGAACGCCCTGGACTGCTGGATCCGCTCGGGGGACGAGGGATATGTCCCGAGGATCGTGAGGGCGTTCGAGAAGGCTCCGGGGATCATCGAGGACCTCAGCGAACTGTCCTCTCAATGGAACGAGGCCAGGAAGATCTATCTTCGGATCATCGACACGCATCCCGAGCTGCATTCTCCGCTGCTCAAGGAATTCTTCCGGCTTCTCGGGGACTATGGCGACGAGTTTGAAGCACTCGTCCCCGCCCAGGAAAAGATCCTGATCCGGGCCCGGACGATGGTGGAAGAGATGGCCGCCCGCAGGAGCACCCCCGAGGCGAAGTCCCTGAAGGCCTACGGGGCGAAGAGCTATGGCGAACTGTATGACCTGTTTCGATTGCTCGACCGTCAGGCGGAACCCGTGCAGGAGTACGTCGACCGCCTCGAGAAGTTCTTCAGCACCCTGAAGAAAAACCGGGACGCCGTCGTGACGGCAACCCGGGAGGTGCTGACGACGCGCCGCATCGCGCCGGGCGCACTGGATCAGGTCCTGAAGGACCAGCGCAGCCGGACGATGAAACTCTGGCCTCCGGGGCCCGAGCTGTACAGCTATCCCGAAGAGTACTGGGATCTGACCGTCCGCTTCGAAGAGCTGCTCAAGTCCCTGCACCCGATCCTGCTGGACCGGGTCTCGCAGGGCGACGTCGCGGCGGTTCGCACGCTCCTGGAGGTCCATGAGGTTCCCACGTCCTTCCTGGACGCGCGGGGCAATTCCTTGATGCAGGTGGCGATCGAGTCGGGAGAGCCCCGGATGGTCTCCGTGCTGTGCCGGAACAAGCGATACATCCCGCCGGGGTGTCTGGAGAAGGCGATCCTCGACGGCAACGAGCCGGCGGTGCGCACCATCGTCGACAGCGGATCGATGTTCGAGTTCTATGACGAGGGCGGGATCGATTGCCACGCTCTGGCGGTCGCTCTGGGCCGCCCGGAGGTCGCCGTCTTCCTGAAGGAGCCCGAGCCGGCGCCGGAAGCGCTTGCCGCGGGAAAGGAACTGCCGAAGGCCTACCCGGTCCGGCTCCGGATCGCGAAGCTGCTGATCTCGCAGAGTTCCGGAAGAGTCAATGAGCTGGAGCGAACCGGCCTGATGACGGCGGCCGTGTTCGGCTCGGTCGACGTCGTCCGGGAGATCCTCCGGGACCTGCCGGACCTGGACGCTAAAGACAAGACCGGGCGGACCGCGCTGGACTGGGCCGAAAAGGCCGGGCACGACGCGGTGGTCCGCCTTCTGAAGGGGCCGGAATAGCATGACCGAGATCGACCCGCGACTGCTCGCCCTGCTGGCCGCGCCCGACGAGGACCGCGAAGCCGCCTATGACCTGATCGACGGCGTCGTCCATCACATCGAGGTCAGCTTCCGGAACTACCGGGATCACGCTACGGAACTCTATGCCCTGGCGCCGATCCGCCACCTCACCCTGCGGGACGGGGACGCGACGGATGTGGCGGCGTTCTTCGGCTCGAAAGAGATCTCCCGTCTGAAAAGCATCCTCATTCACTCAGCGCCCGTGACGGACGCGGAACTGGAGATTCTGGCCCTGTCTCCCCATCCCACCGAGCTCCGCTGGCTGACCTTCTATGAGGGACGCGCCACGTTTGCCGGACTCCGCTCCATGGCGGAATCGCTCTCCCTGGAACGGCTCGTTCACCTGGATCCGGGAAGGGAATCGGAAGGGGTCCGAAAAGCGTACTACACGGACTGGGACGGGAGCATTGCCGATTCCCACTTCCCCAAGACCGGCGAACTGCTGGAGCGCTGGTATGGTCCGATTCCGTGGCTCATCCCGGACGGGCCCGATGCTCCGGATCGATTCGCGGTCTGAAGCGCGAAGGGGTGAGGGGCCGCGCCGCCGGCCGCCGGGCAGGAAAGAGCTTCCTTAGAGAGCGACCGGGTCAGGGGCGCGCGGACGCGTCGGCCGGAAGCTCGGCGACGTGCGGAGCCGCGCCTGCCTGAAGGTCCCGCTCCGAGCGCTGCTCCGCCAGCGTGTAGACGGAGAAGGTGATCGCCCAGGCGGCCACGACGTCGATCGAATAGTGGAGATGGGAAAGAACGACGACCACGGTCGTCGCGAGGTGCGCGAGGAGCGCCGGCGGGCCGAGCTTCGGCACGCGCCGGCAATACAGCCACAGCAGGAAGGTCGATGCGACGTGGCCCGAGAAGAACAGGTCCTTGGTCAGCGCGACGTGCGGCACATTCGTCATCAGCGCCGTGACGGGATTGACGATCGCCCGCCAGGCCTTCCAGAGGGTCGCCGCATCCGCGCCCGCGTTCGGGTCGCCTCCGCCGATCGGACCCAGTCCGGTGAGCGGGATGAACACCGCGCGGAGCAGGCTGAGCCAGCCCCCGACCCACATGAACCGGATGAAGCGCGGCCGGTCCCGCAGCAGCAGGAGCACCGTCAGCGGGATCCAGGCCAGCACCCAGAGCCAGTAATTGTACCGAAGCAGCCACTCCACCCTCGGCACGCGGTCCAGGATCGCGTCGGGCAGCGTCGGCGCCGGCCGGCGCTCGTTCCATAGCGCGACGCCGACCATTACTGCGTGCGCGGCATACCGCCACGCGATCGCCGTCGCGACGGAGTCCTTCCAGCGTCTCACGACCGTCACGAGAAGCTCGCCCCGAGGTCGTTCGTCTTCCGATCGTCGTCCGCGTCGTCCAGGATCTGCGGCCCCGTCGCCGGCGCGCGGCAGACGATGGCCCACTCCTTGGAGGCCCGGTGGTCGGAACGGCGCACGACGAAAGAATACCTCCAAACTCCTCCCCGGTGAAGCGACGGGCCCGAATCACCCAAGAACAATGCCTTAACCCCCGCTTTCGGACAGCGCTCCTGCTCGCGCCAGGGGATAGGCGTCCCAAGGGTAGGGGAGAAAAGGAGAGAGCGAGTAGGGGGGCAGGCTGGGCGGGAAAAAGCGGCGTCGGTCTGCCCGGGATGGTGGAAAGAGCTTCCTTATGGGATGCCCGCCCGAAGGTGGCGCACTTCCTGCTCCAGCTGCTCCCCGGACATGAGGTCCAGATCGGTTTCCGTGCGAGGCCTCCTCGCTGGGCTCCAGCTCATGGAGTCGCCATCCGGCGAAAAGGTTACTTGGCGATTATTTCTTCTGCCGGTCGTCGATTTGCTTGCGCATCGCCACGATCTGACGGTCGAGATTGGCGCGGTCGCCGTCGATGAGGAAGACCAGGTCCGGATTGTGCGCGTAGATGGTCTTCGCCGCCTCGTCGCAGGCACGGCTCGACACCCCCGAAAGCGGGCTGCCGCCCGCCACGCCGTAACCCCACCTCAGCTCGCGGGAGTCCGCCAGCAGCGGGCACAGGAGTTCCAGCGCCCACTCCCCGCGCGTCTTGAGCAGGACGTGGCAAATCGTCAGCACGCGTTGCGGCGAGGGATCCCGGACGTACTCCGCGAAGAGCGGCTTGGCGGATTCGGGAAAGTGATCGCCGAGCAGGAGCAGCAAATGATAGCCCTCGCCATAGGAGCCGCGCTCTTCCTTGGGCAACGCCGCGAGGTCTGCCTTCAGGCGCTCGAGGACCATCCGGTCGTCCTTGCCCCGGGAGGCCGGTATTCCCGCGCGGAACAGTTCGCTGTCGTTGGTCCGCTTCATGACGGCGACCACCGCGTCGCGGACTTCGGCATTCGACGTCCAGGCGACCGCCTTGATGAACTCCACCGCGCGCACGCCGTTCTGGACCGTGGTCTTCATCCAGGCGTCCATGCCGTCGCCCCTGGTGACATCGAGCTTATTGAGCCTCTCGACGACCAGCGGGGCCGCTTCGTTCGGGTAGTAGTACAGAAGCCGGAGGGCCGCGTCGCACTGCAAGCTGCTCCCCAGGCCCCAGCCGTCCAGCGATCGCCCGTTGAACACGCCGTTCGTCGAGTAGTCGAGAAGCAGCGAATCGAGCAGCGCCTGGTCCGCGTCCGGAGACTCCCAGATCTCGCGCACCAGCGCCCGGTAGGCCTCGTCGTGCGTCGGGCTGTTGACGATGATGCACGCCGAGGGCTGGTAGCGGATGGCGGAATAGGAACGGCCGACGATCTGGCCCAGCGCCACGAAACAGACATCGCCCACCGTCACAACGTGCTTGTCGATGGTCGCGGACCCGAAGGCATCCCCTTTCCTTTTCTTGGCCAGCACCGCCCATTCCTTCGTGTTCGCGGGATTCCCGCCGAGCTCCTGGCTGTACCACATCCCTCCGTCGAATCCCGCGCCATGGGTGATGACCAGCTTGGTCGGCGTCGAGTCCTCCAGCGCCTTGAGGAGGAACGGCAGGGCCTTGGGTCCCAGATGGACGAGTACCGCGACGGCCTGGTTCGGCTCTATGGCGTGGTTCGTGAGGAGGCCGCTGCTAAACTCGCTTTTCCCGAGCGGGGAGAAGGAGCCGCCCGACATCGTGCCCGAGAGGCCGACGTCCGGCGATTCGATCTTTTGAAGCCACTGGATCAGCTCCTTGATCCGCTCGGCCTCTTCCCTGGTCGCGGTCCGCGTCGTCTGCAGCTTGATCGCCGGGACGGCGCCGAGCTTGACCCAGCCCGCGGGGTCCTTCATATACTCGTCGAAGGCCTTGCGGTCCTGCGGAGCGGAGGCGAGCAGGGAGCAGGCCAGGAGCGTCGCAAAGGTCATATCCGTTGGACGCCCGGGACGACGCAGCGCCGCGGCAAATCGGGGAGCGACATGGCCAAACCGCCAGACCGCGCGCTGTTGGCGCTGGTCCGGGCGATCGCGTCGCGGGAGGCGAAGAAAGCAACTCAGCTGCTGGCCACATCGCCCGAGCGCGCCACGAGGGCGGCCGTGATCGGGGCGACGCGCGAGGTCTCGCGGGAATACTACTTCGACGCGGGGATAGGGCATCCCAAGGGTAAGGGAGAAAGGGAGAGAGCGAGTAGACGGGGGAGGCGGGGCTGGAAAAAGCGGGGGCGGTCTTCCAGACAACCCGCGGCCGGAGGCCGCGGTATAGTGGAAAGAGCTTCCGTATTGAGGCGTCCCATCGGCGAATCTAGCGTACGGAGTTTCCCGTTTTTGCTTTGATGGGCAATGGGCCGGCTGGTGTTCACTCGACCGCTGACAAGGAGTTGAAGCCGATGAGTTTCGCCAATTGGCGGGCGGATTGTGGATAGGGGCTTTAGGATTACGGTGAATTCTCCTGAATCATCCTCCGTCCACCCCTCCAGGGGTCCTTGACAGTGATTCTCAATGCATATATAGTACATGCATGAAGCAACTAAGCTATGGAGTCCGGGAATTGCAGGCCCATCTTGGAGAGGCCCTGAGAGCCGCCCAAAGGGGGGACCGCATCATCATCACCTCGCACGGCAGGGCGGTAGCGGTGCTGGCAAAAGCGGACGCGGAGTCATCCGAAGACACCCTTGAAAAACGGAGGCTGAAGCGTCTTGCGGCTCTGGGTAAACTTAGACTGGGGAAGCCGGGAGTCATCCCCGCGTATCCGTTGCCGCGCGTCGCCGGGCTGGCCAGACAACTGGATAGGGATCGCCGCTAGTGTTCTGGGATACCAGTGCTCTGGTGCGCTGCTATGATCCGGGGGAATCTGCACATGAACACGCGAGGAATTTCCTTTTGTCCGAGAAAGGACACCAAGGCTCCGCATTCTTGGTGCCGGAATTGGTGAGCGCCGTTGTCCGAAAACTCGGACGTGACAAGCGCAATCGGGAAGCTCTACTGCTGACCATCAACGAGCATCTCGCTTACTTCACCCTGTCCGCAGTTGATGAAGAGCACCTCGACCAGGCCACGCGTCTGATCAAGCGATATTCTTTGCGCGCCGGAGACGCAGTCCATGTGGCGGCGGCGCTCATCCTTCGAAAGGGATTGGGGAAAAGATCTCTCGCCTTCTTGACTGCGGACGTGGAACAAGCAGAAGCGGCAAGAGAAGAGAAGCTCAAGGTGTTTGAGCTCTAAGGAGGGGGATAGGGCATCCCAAGGGTAAGGGAGAAAGAGAGAGCGCGAGTAGAGGGGGAGGCGGGGCGGGAAAAGGGGGGGCGGTCTTCCCGGCAACCCGCGGCCGGAGGCCGCGGCATAGTGGAAAGAGCTTCCTTATTGGTTATGCCATTTGAATCGCAGTCCTGAACGATGGTGCGAAGGAAGGTCACGCCCTCGGCGCGCTTCCTCCCCTCATCGTCCAGGCGTACGTCAAGAGCGCTCCCCCGATCCGCCTCGCCGCATTCCTCAATGACACCGTCTTCGACCCGCCAACCGGTCCGGACCCGCACGCCATGCGACTTCGCGCCCCGGAGAACCAGGGCGCGAAGGGTGATGTAGGAGACCTCGGGCGGGCACGTGAGGCAGAAGGCGGCTTTCCACCCGGCATCCATGATCGTTCCATGGCATTCGGCCGCTTCGAGGGTGATCGCCTTTCCATTCATGCCGGAACGTGAAATCGTCACCGGACCGGGATAAACGCCGGAGGCGATCCGGACCGTGTCCCCGGGCTCAGCGACCGAAAGCGTCTTCTCGATCGTCTTGAACGGCTGATCGTAAGTGCCCGGACCTGTATCGTTTCCCGCGGCTCCGCCGTCGACGCGCCACGTATGTTCCGCGGGTCCTGTCCCGCTCTGAGCCTGGAAGACCAGATAGATCGCCATGGCCAACCCGATCGGTGGAGTCATCGGCATCCTTTCCTTTGTCCCATGAGGTAGAGAGCAGGGAACTTGGCCGCCGAAGGCGCCGAGAACTTCCTCCAGGAAGGCCTGGTCTCCCAGACCTGGGGATTCGTCGCGGACTCCTGCCCGTCCACGCGAAGTCCCCCACGGCGTGAGGAACGCGGGCTCCACGCCCCACGGGATACGCCGTCCTCCCGAATTACGATCGATTCTTTTTTCGAAGCCGCTTGCGCAGCCACCAAGCCCACCCCAGCGGCGGAAGGCCCTCGAGCCCCAGCAAGCCGCAGGCGCCCCCGGACTTGCCGCTGGAGGCCCTCGCGCTGTTCAGACTGGAGGAGGAGAAGGCTCCGCCGCCGCCGCCCCCCGCGATCGCCTGAAGTATCCAGCGCGAGTTCGCTTCTCCTCCGTAGGGCCATTGGACGATCTCCGCACCCGCTACCGTCGAGGCCCCGGAGACGTTGAGGGCCTGGCCGCTGTTGACGTTCAAGAGATAAAAGGACCCATCCCCCACGGGCAGGATCTGCCACTCCTGATTCGCACCGCCGTGAAGAGTCCATTGCACCACCGATCCTCCCGCCGTCTGGGAGGCGCCGTACACGTCGAGGGCCAGACCGCTATTCACATTCAGGAGGACATAACCCCCACTGCTTGATGCAGTGACCTGCCACTGGGAGTTCGCCTCCCCCGCGTAGGGCCACTGCACGATCGAAGCTCCGTCGGTCGTCGCCGCCCCATAGACATTGAGCGCCATCCCGCTGTTGACGTTGATCAGGGCGTACATCCCGCTCAAGTCTACCCCGGGCGGCCCCCCAACCGTGAGGGTCTGCACCAGTGTGTTGTTGGTTTCATCCGACTCGGCGAACCGATTCACGTCATCCACGAAGGCCGTGATCATGGAGGTCCCGTTGGGAATGACGTAGGATCCTCCGTCCGTCCCGATCGAGACCGAGGCGCCCGAAGCCAGGGGACCGTTCGCGATCCCCCAGGTGACCTGCACGCCATCGACGAGGTAGGCAACCCCGATCACCACTCCGCCGGGCGTGGCGGCGGCGCCCTGATTCTTCACGGCGCAGCTGAACGTTCCGTTCGAGTAGGAAAGCGACGTCACGATGACGTCGGGCAGGCCGGGGGACGGCGCTCCCGAGAACTTCAGGTAGAGCACGGCGTCGCCTCCGAAGGGCGGAGTAAAGGGGACGGACCCGCCGCCCGCGACGTCGGCGCCCGGGGAGGCGGTCCCGCTTGAGGGGTCGAACCACTCGACGGCGTATGCACCGCCCGGGAGCGTGACGGAGAACCCGCCGCTGCCGGACTGGTAGACAAGGTACTCGACTCCGGGATGGGCCAGCGCGAACCCCGTCGAGGTGAGATCTCCGCGCGGCGTCATCGAGGCCAGGTCCATGCGGTCCGCGTACGACCGCGCCTGCCCCATCGCCCAGCGGGCCGATTCGAGCCAGTCGTTCGACGCGGGAAACGTCTCGATCCCGCCGTCCATGAAGGCCGTGTGCAGTCCTCGCGTGAAACTCTTCCAGACCCAGACACGATCACCGCCTTCGCCCCAGATGTGATCGGTGTCGGCGATGATGATCTTGCCGCCGTCGTTGGACGGCGGGTCGTCCTTGTACCCGGTGGGGTCCGAGCTGTCGCCCGTATAAGCTCCTGGCGCGACGGCTTCTGCTCGGCTGCCAAAGAGATATCCGTTGGAGCTCGGCCAGGTACCGGTCATCCAAACGGGATGTTGCTTGGACTTTCCCGACTCATACCCGTGAATGAAATCGATCATGTGGTACTGCCAATCTGCGGCATCGGGGAACACGTCCTCGTTGGCGATCTCGTAAAGGACATTGTCGAGATCGTTCACTGTGTCGACGACCTTCTGGACATAAGCTTCCTGCTTCGCGGTCACGGCCGTGCTCCCGAGGGTATGACATTCCTCCCCTTGACCGTTGCCGTTGAGGTCACCATTGATGCCGTTCACGTTATTGGCGGCGTTGAACGGATGGCCGGGCCACGGATTGCCGGGGCCCTTGCCGATGTTATCGATGCTCCAGCCCTGAAAGAGCATGATCGAGACGTAGATGCCGCGGTCGCGCGCCGCAATCACCCGCGCGCGAAGGCGGTCGAAATAGGCCTGGTTGAACTGGCCCAGGTCGAACTTGGGGCCGCCGTCGAGCGCATTGCCGGGCCCCGTGCGGGCGAAGGGCATCGGCGTGGAGAAGTCGTCGCCGGTGGTCCATGGCGCCCAGCGCGCCTGCTCCCAGCTCCAGAGCCGCATGAAGTTATGGTTCCGTGACTGGAGGAAATCCAGATACGCGCTGTAATCGAAGGCCGGCGGCGGCCACGTCGTGCCCCGATCCTGGAGGTTCTCCCACACATGGGAGCCGGCAAGGAAGATGGCCTTCCCGGATCCGTCCGTGAAATAGCGGGGGTTCGTCGGATGGACGCGCAGAGGTCCCGAGGCTTGCGTCGCCGCAGCCTGCGGTTGCGCAATTCCAGACCGGGGATGGAACGAGATCATCAGGATCGCCAGAGCCGCCGCCAGGCTGCGGACAGAGTGTGACTGGTCCATGATTCACCCTTTCTTTCGAGCTCGCCCCTGAGCCCGCCGAAGTGGCAGCCCCTACTTCCGATCCACGCCCGAAGGCGCGAATCCGTCTTCCGGTCGTGTCTTGTGGATCGTAGAAAGCAGAATCGCATCGACGCGCGCGAATGTCGCCAGCGAAAATACTCTCAGAATCTGAGGTCCGGTTCGCGCGAACCGAACCGTGACGGGAGGGTCGTCGGTCGGAGTGTCCGGCGTTGCGTTTCCCGTCATATCCGCGTCTCCTCCCACCCACCAGTACTTGGGGCGGAGGGCGTGGCCGTTGATGAGGGCAATGGCCGGGTTATCCTTGAATGCCGGATCCGTCCGGCTTACCCGCCCTCCGGGCACCTCGATGGCCACTTGGTCGCAAAAGCCGGCCGTCGAGGTGGTGACCAGGCACAGAGCCCGGACCCAGACGCAGTAGTCCTTATCAGCGTCGGCAACAAACCGGAACTCCACATAGGAGGCGGTCCGGTTGTTGACACGGCCCACCGAGCTGGTGTAATCGCGCAATAGGGTCGCTTGGGGTGCCGAGGGGGATATTGAATTCGTCTCCCAAGCCAGTCCGCGGAGCGCCTTATCGTCTTTCACCGCCCGCCACTCGTTTCCCGCCGACTTTCCTGCAGTCGGAAAGAGAACGACTTGGTCCACCGGGAACTGTTTTGAAGCGAGTTCGACTCCCGCGGCCGCCACCGCGTAGTGACCGCTTTCGACGAGCACGGTCTTCCCTGCCAGATTCTTGAGCTCCACCTTTCCCTCTTCCACCTCAAGGCGCATCCCCTTGCTGGGATCCGGATCCACGAGGACATTGAGCGTCGTTCCCACAACTCTGGCCTCTCCATGGGCTGTCGCGATGATCATGGGCTGCTCTTTGGGCTGCTTTGCGACCTGGGCGTGAAGAGTCCCCTTGAGCATGACAAGTCGTTTTGATCCTTCTGTCAACTCGGCTAGGATCGTCGTTTCACCCATCTCGATGCGAGTACCATCAGGGTATTTGAGCGAGGCGAAACTCTTCGCACCGGTCTCCATCCTCTGGCCGGCCCGGATGACTTGATCTGGCCGGCCCGGAATCTTTCCGTCCTTGCCGGCAAGGAGGACTTCTCCCTCCACCCGCTCCAGAGTCGCAACCGCCGCCTCTGTCCCTGGAACAGGGAATGGGTCTTTGGAAGGGCGGGCAGGCATTCCCTCCGATGGGACGACCGCGGACCTTTTTCCCCGCTCGACGGCTTCTTTCAGCTCGTCCTCGGTGCGCTTCTTGCGCTCCTCAAGCTCGGCGATCGCCTTCTTGAGATCGTCGTTCTTCGTCGAGTCGATGCCTTCCCGGGCCGGAGGCCTTTCGATCAGCTTCAGCCGTTCCTGCTCGATCTCCCGGAGAGTCGCTTCTGCCTCGAGCCGCGCCGATTCGGCACGGCGTCCCTCGACATCGGTCGGCCGCATGGCGTTCTCGGGCGATCCAGGCGCTGGCGGCTTCGTCGTCTGGCGGGCGGTCCAGGAGACGCGCGATCCTCCAAGGCCGGAGATCAGGAAGATCAGCGCAACGATTCCGAGCGCCATGCCGGCCGGGAAGAGGCCGAAATTCCACCCCGACGGGACGCGCGGCGACGTCCCGCGGGAGGTCCCCCGTCCCGTTGCGCGCCTCGTCGCCCCGCCTGATGCGCGGTCGGGGAGGGAGGCCTCCGGCGGCCCTTCGCGTTCGAGGCGGGATTTCATCTTCTTGATGAACCCCGTCGCATCCTTCTCCGCCCCGATTCTCTTGAGGAACCTCCGGATCGGCGCCTCGCTGTCGCGGAGATTGGACGCGCGGACACCCAGCCGCTCGTCGATCCGGGCTTCCTCGAGAAGCTCCCGCCGGAGCGAAGGATCCGCCTTAAGCGCGATGAGCAGGATCTGTTCCTCGTCCACGGAGAGGGGTTCGTTCGCCAGGAACCGCGACCAGAGCTCCTGCAAGCGTTCGCCGCTCATGCCTCGCCCGCCTCCCCCGAGAGGCCCAGTTCCACGCACTGGCGTAGGGCCTGCCGGATGCGCGAGAGCGTCTTCCAAACTGAAACCTCCGTCATGCCAGTTTCCCGAGCGATGCGGTCGGCGCTCTTTCGATCCTGGTAATAGGAGGCGACGAGCGCGGCGCTCGTCCTCGGGAGCTTGTCGACGCAGCTGTCCAAGAGATGGAGTTGTCGGCTGACCCTCGAGGCGTCCTCTTCCGTCTCCGCGGCGAGCCAATCGGACACAGCGACCTTGAGGGTTTCCGACTGCTGCGACCGTCGGCGGACCTCGTCGCGGAAATGAAGGAGCGCCTTATTTTTGGCGATTCCGAAGAGCCACGTTCGGAAAGAAGCGTCCCCTTTGTAAGACCCGAGGTTTCGGTAGGCACCCAAAAACGCCTCCTGCGCCACATCATCGGCCGCCTCGGAATCGCGGATCAGACCCGCAAGATACGCCCGCAGGGGCGCCTGATGGAGTCGGAGGAGCTCTGAGAAGGCCTCGACCGATCCTTCTTGAGCCGCATCGATCAGCCTGTACTCTTCTTGCATGGGCGATCTTTAGTCGCGGGCCGACAACAATCCTGACATCGCGTGAACTATTCTCGACGCCTATTGTAACCATTGCGGCTCAATGGATTACAGCGCCACCGGGCCGATTCCGCTTGTGTTTCTGGCATCCATCGCAGGTGCCCTTGGCGCGGTTGGAGCCTATGCGCGAGCTCCGGCGGTATGATCGCGGATCAAACACATTCATCGGGGGATAGGGCATCCCAAGGGTAAGGGGGGAAAGGAGAGAGCGAGTAGAGGGGGAGGCGGGGCGGGAAAAAGGGGGGGCGGTCTGCCAGGCAAGCGGCGGCCGAAGGCCGCGGTATGGTGGAAAGAGCTTCCTTATTGAGGGCGCCGGCGCCTTCTTCCCCCAGCGGCTCCTGAAGACGCCCGCGGAGATCAAGGCGATCGAGGCGGCGCAGCGGGCCACGGAGGACGCCGTCCACGCGGCGCTCGACCTGCTGCGGTAGGCGACGATCCGCGGGAACAGGATCTACTCGAAAGGCGAGGTGGTGACGAGCGAGCTGCTCAAGCGCGTGATCAACGTCGCGCTCATGGAACGGAACTGCATCGCGAAGAACACCATCGTCGCCCCGGGCAACCAGGGCTGCGATCCGCACAATCGCGGCACGGGGCCCATCCGGCCGGACCAGACGCTCATTCTTGACGTGTTCCCGCGCTCCGGCGATTCCCACTATTTCGCCGACCAGACCCGCACGGTGGTGAAAGGGACGGCGACTCCCGCGGTGAAGCGCCTCTACGCCGCGGTGCTCGAGGCCCAGGAAGTCGGCATCGCCGCCGTGCGTCACGGCGTGAACGGTCGGACGGTCCACGAGGATGTGAAGAAGGTCTTCGACCGGCTGGGGTATAAGACCGAGCCGCGGAACGGGAAGAGGGTCGGCTTCTTGCACGGCACGGGCCACGGCGTCGGCCTGGACATCGATGAGCAGCCGTCGGTGGGCTCTCGGGACAGCATCCTGGAGACCAACGCGGTGGTGACGGTCGAGCCCGGCCTCCACTACTTCGGCGTGGGCGGTGTGCGCAACGAGGACATGGTGCTCGTGACGAAGACCGGCTGCCGCAACCTGACGAAATTTCCGAAGGCGCTGAAGGACCTCGAGCTGTAGTCCTCCCCTCGTCGTCTGCCGCTAGATACGACGGCGCGTGTTCGCGGTTTCAGGTTTCACTTTCCCCATCACTTTCCGGAAAATCCTGAATTCCCGCGTACGAAATCCCTCCGTCCACGGATCCCCCCGACAGGTTGGATTCCCGGGGCGAGCTGTGGAGGTTGTCATGCGTCGCCTTCTGTCCGTCGCGATCGTGTTGGCGCTCGGCCTTCCGCTGTATGCGCAGACCGCGCCGACAGGCTTCACGGTCGACGCCTACGGAGGCCCGCTCTACGGGGGGACGGCGATCGCGTGGTCTCCGGACGGCCGCCTCTTCGTCGCGAGGCAGTTCGGCGAAGTGCGCGTGATCAAGAACGGCAGCCAGCTCGCAACCCCCTTCCACATGGCGCAGAACGTGGACAACCCGGTGGGCGGCGAGCGCGGCCTGCTGGGGATCTGCGTCGATCCCGGCTTCTCCTCCAACGGATACGTCTATATCTTTTATACGAAGGCCGGGACGACGGCCTCCCACAACGTCGTCCGCCGTCTGAAGGCGAACCCCCCGACCTCCGACGTGTCCGACGGTACCGAAACGGCGATCGTCGACCTGGAAGACCTGGGGTCTTCGACCGAGCACAACGGCGGGGCGATCGCGTTCGGGGGCGACGGCAAGCTGTACGTCGGCGTCGGCGAGAACACCGACGCCGCGAAAGCCCAGTCGATCACCTCGCGGTTCGGCAAGATCCTGCGGTACAACGCGGACGGATCGATTCCCGGGGACAATCCTTCGTCCTTCGCGGGGATCACGGGCACCACGGCGGGAGACTTCCGGGCGATCTGGGCGGTCGGTCTCCGGAATCCCTTCCGCTTCGCGTTCCAGCCGGGGTCCATGCACCTGCACATCAACGATGTGGGGGACTTCAGCTGGGAGGAGATCAACGAAGGCGCTGCCGGTCTCAACTACGGCTGGGTGGCCGGCAACACGGACGGCGTTCGCAGCGTGCCCGGCATGACCGATCCGATCTACGCCTACAGTCATACCGGAGGACCTCCCCAGGGCACTTGCATCACGGGGGGAGCGTTCTACAATCCCTCGACGGTCAATTTCCCCGGCACCTATCTCGGGAAGTATTTTTTCACGGATTTCGGATCGGGTTTCATCCGATATCACGACTCCGCGGTGCCGGGCACTTCCTTTCCTTTCCTGGAGGGGGCCTCGGGGCCGGTGGATCTGTCGGTCGGGCCGGACGGAGCGCTCTATTACCTGGCCCTGGCCGGGGCGCAGGGCGTCTACCGCATCTCATACTCTTCCGCCGCGGTGCAGGGCCTGGTTGTCTCGGTCGATGCCCTCACCGTCAACGAAGGATCGACCGCGACCTTCAGCGTCCGTCTTTCGGCGAATCCCGGCGGCCCGGTGACCGTGGGCGTGGCGAACACGCTCGGGTCGGCGTCCGTGTCCGTCGATCCCAGTTCCCTTTCCTTCGACGGGACGAACTGGAACGTGAACCAGGTCGTGACCGTCTCCGCGGGAGTGGACGCCGACGTCTTCGACAACGGGGCGACGCTGACCATCGTCTCTCCGACGCTCGAGGCGAAACACGTCATCGTCACCGACGTGGACACGTCGCCTGCCCCGGTGGCCGGCCAGCCGATCGCCCGGATCACTCTGCCTTACAACGGCGACGTCGTGTCGGGGGACCGCGCGGAGTTCTTCGGTACCGCGACGAGCAGCGTGGCCACGGTGCGGGCTGAATTCTACATCGACGGGACCCTGGCCTACACGGACGTGGGCCCAGGACACTATCACCTGAACGGCGGGCATACGGCCTGGAATACGACGCTGTTGTCCGACGGTCCGCACGTGCTGCGGATGACGGTCGTCGACAGCGCGATGCCGGCGCGGACGGGGACCCACGAGATCACCGTGACCGTCAACAATACGGCGGTCGTCGCGAGCACGTCCGCGGGCAGCGGGAGCGGCGGAGGAGGAGGAGGAGGCTGCGGCCTCATCGGGCTGGAAACCCTGCTGCTGCTCTTCCTGGGGGATCGGGCATCCAAAAGGTAAGGGAGAAAGGGAGAGAGCGAGAAGAGGGGTGTAGACTTCCGTGCTCCGTAGCACGGCAATTCCCGAATTTGCTGAGTGGGAATTGCGGGTAGGAAGGTCAGGGGCCCTGGGGCCGGTGTAATGACCCGTCGGGGCTCTTTCCCGGACCTCTTCATCTAGCGATGCGGCACAACCCCGCAATCGTTGACGGAGAATTGACCGGCATGGATGATAGCCGGAATGGACGCCGACAAGCTCCGGGGGCGGCGCGCTCTGGCGGTCGCGGCCGACCGCCTCTCCCAACAGTGCCCGAACTGTGCGCAGCCGCTTGAGGTGAGCAGGTCGGTGATGCTTCTTTTGGGACGCAACGGGGAGAAATCCATTTTCAACAATGACTGCCGCTTCTGTCTTGGCTGCGATGTGGTGGTTCTCGATGCCGATTACCTCCGAGACGTGGCGCAACATGGACTCCCCACGGCTCGGTCCTTCACAGTCGGGGGCTTTGTCGATCTAGCCGCCGTGCCGGAGGATCAGAAAAAGACCCCTCTGGGACAAAAGGGCAACCCGATCCCGTTCGTTGAGTTTGCATCGTTCGAATGGCGCGATAGCAAGTCGTCATCCAAGTGAACGGGCTGGAGAAGTTAGGGGATGGGAACGCGCCATGAGACCAGGCTCCGGTGACGTTCCCGTTCGCGTCAAGTTTGTGGGCGCGGAACTGCGCGAGCTCAGGAAACTGGCGTGGGCGATGCCGATCACCGACCGCTCCCTGGCCGAGGCGCTGGGCAGCCTCGACTTCAAGGTCGTCGAACAGCGGGCGCGCTTCCTGCCGACCACGACCCGTTCCTCCCTGCCCCAGGCGGCCTGGCTCGTGGGCCAGTATCTTCACCTGCCCTTCGCGTGGCTCTTCTTCGGCCGTCAGTTCCTGCTCCGCGCGACCAAGCCATGACGGGGCCCTGCATCAGCGTCATCCTTCCCGTCTATGACGAGGAAGGAAACATCGCCGCCTGCCTGAGAGGCCTGGCCCGCGCCCTGCAGGGCGAGGAACACGAAATCCTCGTCTGCTACGACTTCGACGAGGACAAGACGCTGCCCGCCATCGCCGCGATGGCGGACAAGCCGGCCTCGGTGAAGCTCGTCCGCAATTCCCTAGGCCGCGGCGTCGCGTTCGCGATCCGGGCCGGGCTGAAGGCCGCCCGCGGCGACGTCCTCGTCACTACGATGGCGGACCTCTCCGACCCTCCCGACGCGATTCCCGCGATGGCGCGGAAGATCCGGGTCGACGGTGCAGATGTGGTCAGCGGCTCGCGGTACATGAAGGGCGGCTCGCAGACCGGCGGACCGCCGTTCAAGGTTCTGCTCTCGCGCGCCGCAGGGCTGTCGCTGCGCTGGCTCGCCGGGGTGGGGACGCACGACGCGACGTCGAATTTCCGGGCCTACAGCCGCCGGTTCATCCAGCACGTCGAGGTCGAAAGCCGGCACGGCTTCGAACTGGCGCTGGAGCTGACCGTCAAGGCGCACGTGAAGGGATTCAAGGTCGACGAGGTCCCCAGCAGTTGGCAGGACCGGACGGCCGGCGAAAGCCGCTTCAAACTCTGGCAATGGCTGCCGCGCTACCTGAGGTGGTACCTGCAGGCGATGGGCGCGCCGCTCTTCGTCGCGGTGGTGCTGGCCGTCGTGGCGGGCGGCACGCTCCTCTTCGCGATCCGGAACGCGCCGGTGCTGCCGTACTGGCCCGATGAATGGATGTACGTCCCTGAAGTCACCGGCGCGCGACCCGCCGGGCTCCCCTGGCTCTTCTCCTTCCATAATGAGCATCGCATCCCGCTGCCCAAGCTGATCTGGCTCGCGGTCAGCCGCCTGTCGGGCTTCGACGAGCGCTGGGGCTGCGCGCTGAACGTCGCGTTGATGACGGTTGCGGCGGTCCTCCTCTGCCGCGCGCTGCTGAGGCTCCGCGGCCGGGTGCTGTGGTCCGACGGGTGCGTTCCGCTGCTCCTGCTTCACTGGGGCCACCAGGAAACCATGACCTGGCCCTTCCAGGTGGCCTTCTCGCTGCTGCTGCTGGCGTTCGCGGTCCTGGTGTTCATCATCCTGGGCTTCCGCCGCAGGTCCCCCGACGCCTCGAGCCCCGCGCTGGGATTCTGCCTGCTCGCGCTCCCCTTCATCGGCGCGGCCACGTTCCCGTTCGTCGTCCTGCTGGCGCCCTGGGCGATCCAGATGGGCCTCCGGGATCCGGACCGCAAGCGCCGACTCTGGTCGATGCTGCCGGCCGCCGCCACTCTCCTGCTGCTTCCGCTCTATTTCGGCTACGTCCGGCGCCCGTATTTCCCGCCCAGCCCCGATCTGGCCTCGACTCTGCGGGTCGCCGTCCAGACCTTCGCCGGGAGCATGGGCAAGGCCGGCTACCTGAACTGGCCGCTGTCGGGGTGGATCGCGTCGATCGCCACGCTGGCCGCGGCGGCGCTGCTGCTCCGGGGAGCCCGGAGGATCCCGGGCCTGCTGCGCCCCGCCTCAGGGATGCTGCTGATGCTCGCGGCCCTCGTGGCGCTGGCCCTGATGGTCGGCCAGTCCCGGGGCGGAACAAACCGCTACGTGGGCTTCACGGACCGTTATGTGACCCTCTTCGCCTTCGCGCCCTTCCTCCTGTTCGCGGCCCCCGACCTTTGCGGCAGGCCGCAGGTGGCTCGCATCGTCCAGGCCGCGCTGGTGCTGCCGGTCCTCCTTCTCTTCGTTTTCAACCGGGATCACGCCGTCGACGCCTCGACCGAGAGGCAGCACGCGAACGGACTCCTGATCCGCGACGTCGAGGCCGGAATGCCGATCCCCATCCTCGCCTGCCGCCATCCTTATTGGTGCCCGGGCATCGAGGAGATGTTCGAACACGGGCTGACGCTGCTCGCCGATTCCCGCCTGTCGGTGTATCGGAGGCTCCCCGTTCCCGTCCCGGTCGGCGCGCAGACAATCACCCTCCTGCGCGATGGCCGCCAGGCGCTACGGCTGTCCCCAGGATTCAAGCACCGGCTGGCGGTCTCCCCGGGAGCCCATGAGGTCCGCCTCGAATACGCGCCGCTGCAGGAGGCTCCCGGCGAGCTCCGCGTCAGCGCCCGGCTGCTGCGCGACGGCGGCTCCTCCGAACCGCTCCTGACCGAGATGCTGGACCGCTCGTCGACGTCGGCCCGGAAGACGGGCTTTCGATTCCGCACAAGTACCCCGGCGGCGGTGGAATGGAGCGTGGACGCCCCCTCGGGAGGCACGCTCCCGGAAGGTCCCGGGGTGTGGATGGTCGTGGAACTGCAGTCCGTCGCGCCTTAGCGGCTCAAATCCAGCCGGCCTTCAGCTGCTCGCGGATCCAGGGGATGACTTCGTCCAGCACCGTCTCCAGCGGCGTCGTCGCCTCGAAGCCGAGCACGTCCTTCGTCTTCTGCACCGACGGTTCGCGGCGCTGGACGTCGTAAGCGAACGGCGGATCGGAGACGGTGCGCAGCGGCTTGTCGCCGTGGATCTTCTTCCAGATCAGCGCCGCGAGTTCCATCACCGTCGTCGACTTCTCGATCGAGAGGTTGAAATCCTCGTTCAGCGCCTTCGGATGCTCGAGGGAGTGGAGGATCGCGCGGGCCAGGTCGCCGCCGTACGTATAATGCCGCCGCTGGCTGCCGTCGCCCAGGAGGTGCAGCGGATCCTGGCCCTTCAGCACCTTCTGGACGAGGTCGGGGACCACGTGGCTCAAGGCCAGGGACACGTTTCCGGACAGCACGGAGAGGTCGGACTTCGCCCGGCCCTCGCCGATGCCGACGCAGTTGAAGGGGCGCAGGATCGTGAAGGGGAGGCCGTCCTGTTCGTGCGCGCCCTGCGTGAAGGATTCGCAGGCGAGCTTCTGAAAGCCGCAGGTCGAACTCGGGGGGGGGCAGCGCTTCTGCTCGCCCTCGGGGGTGGGGAACACCGTCGCGTTCTCGAAGACCATCGACGACGAGATCACCGTGATTTTCTTGAGCTTCCCTTTCTTCCAGGCCGCGATGGCCCCGTCGAAGGACGCGGCGATGATGCGTTCGTTCTCCGCGATCAGGTCGTACGCGAACTTGTGGAAGTAGGAGATCCGAGGATAGGGCCTCCCAAGGGTAAGGGAGAAAGGGAGAGAGCGAGTAGAGGGGGAGGGGGGCGGGAAAAAGCGGGGGCGGTCTGCCAGGCAACCCGCGGCCGAAGGCCGCGGTATGGTGGAAAAAGCTTCCTTATTGGATATGGTTGCTCCGCAGGGCCTGGACGACGGCCCAGCGCTGATACAGGCTTCTCCGGCCTTTCCCCTTGCAGGATCCACACATCTCGTGGGCAATGAACTGCTTCGGGGGCGAGAGGATTTCACATTCGGGACACTTCCAGAGCGGCAGGAACACGGCGGCGGCGAGCGGTGCCAGCAGGATTCCAAGAAGGAGCAGGAATCCGCCTTCCCGTCCCTTCCGGCTCGTCTCGTCGTCCATGGAAACGAGTATAGCGCGATCCGCTATCCGGCAGAGCGACGACGTCGCTGCACGAGAGAGGCTCCCAGGATCCCCGCGAGCACCCCGGCGCTGATCAGCAGTCCGAGGTTCAGCCGGCGCGAGTGGAACGCGAACCGCACTCGATGCCGGCCCGCAGGCAGGCGGATCGCCTGGACGAAGTGGTTCGCGCGGAGAATCTCGACCGGGGCCCCGTCGACCCAGGCCTCCCAGCCGGGGTACCAGGTTTCCGTCAGCACGAGGTATCCGTCGGACGTCGCCTCCGTCCGGATTTCGTATTCGCCCGCCGCGAACGCGGTCACCGTCGCCTCGGCCGGGCCCCGGCTCCCGGCGGCCGGGGCGCCCGCCGGTGGGGATTCCAGGAGGACCACCTTGCGGAGATCGATGGCCGGGTTCACGAGCATCCGGAGCCGTTCGTCGCGCGACGGGATCACGAGCGCCTCCGGAACGCAGTAGGCCCGGGAGAATGCTCCCGTCGACTCCACCAGGAGCAAGTCTCCCTCCGGGTCGTTCAGCAGTCCGCGCACCCTCCAGCCCGGCGGCGGCGGCGTCCCCGGCGCGACGAGCCAGAGCTTGACGCCGAGCATGTCGAGGACCGGATGCGTCGTTTCCACCGTGGCCACCATCCAGACGAGCTCGGGAGGGCGGCCGTGCAGGGCGTTGATCAGCTCGCAGTAGCGGCGGAGGATCATCGATTCGTAGCCCCCGACGTTGTCGAGGCCCGCGAGCTGGGATTTCCCGACCATGGTCATGTTCCGGGCGCCCGGGGCCACCAGACGGAAGGGATACCCGGGAGCTTGACGGACCGCATCGACAAAACCGCTCGGCCAGGCGATCTGGGTCGGATCGTGCGGCCTCATGAAGCCTCGTCCGTAGAGCGCGAGCTCGGCGATCAGGATCGTTCCGAGGACGCAGGCGCCGACCCTTCCGGAAACGAGGCCCCGCGCGCAGCCCAGGAGGACCACGGCGGACAGAGCCAGCGTCCCGGCGGCCCATCCCAGTCCACCGCGGGCCTGGGCCCGGGCCCGGTCGGGAAACGCGGGATCCTGCCGATCCTGATCCGTGACCATTGCGTCGGGGTCCGCCAGCCGGGCGGCGACGAATCGGGGCCAGGAGCCCGGGTCCGTGGGATTGTTTTTCCCCCACATCGCCAGCACGGCGAGGATCAGGACGACGAGGCCGAGGGAGGCGATGCCCGCCCGACGGGCCGAGATCCGGACTTCCGGCCGCGCCCTCCACAAGCGGTCCGCTCCCGCCGCCGCGAGGACGGTCAGCGCGATCGTGAACACCGAGTAGTAGCGTCCCGGCGGGCGGAAGAGCCGCACGCCGGGGACCCCTTCATAGAAGATCCTGAACAGCGGGCCTTCCTTCCCCAGCACGAGGAGGAGGGCGAGGACCGCCGCGACGGTCCAGAATCGGCGCTGCGGGTGATTCCCCTTCAGCGCCAGCGTCCCGAGCAGCAAACCGGCGACGCCGACGAAGCCCGACGCCTCCCAGATTCCCCCCGGACCCCAGTAAGGAAGCGCCGCATCGTCGCCGAAGAACGACGGAACCAGAAGTCCGATATAGCCATAGAACGGGACGGACAGCTGGGCGGCGAAATCGTAGGACCCTCCGGCCACCCGCTGCGCCTCGGGGATCAGTTCCAGGGTCGGGAGCAGTTGGGGCGCGCAGAAAAGGATCCCGGCCATCCCCGCCCCGGCGGCGGCCGCCGTCGTCCGCCATCCGGGAAAGCCCGCACGGATCTGAAAGGCGGTCAGCCGGACCAGCAGGAGAAGCGCCACGAGATGGGGGAACTGGGGAAACCCCGGAAGGATGAGCAGCGCCACCGCGCCCGCGAGCAGGATCCAGCCGGAGAGCGAGGGCCTCTGAAGAAAGCGCTCCATTCGCCAGAGGACGGCCGCGATCCAGGGATAGGAGCAGATCTGGCTGACGTGGCCGCCCAGCACGCGGGACAGGAAGTACCCCGACAGCATGAAGAGAAAAGCCCCCACCGTCGCGCCCACGGTGCCCATCGCGAGACCCTTCCGCAACCAGCCAAACGCGAGCAGGCCGGCGAGGATGAGATGGAGGAGGACGGTCGTCGTCCAGAACGGCCCCGGGCTCAGGAACGCCGCGAGCCACGTCGGCGGGTAGAAGATGCCCGCCTGCATGGCGGCCAGCAGCGGAAAGCCGCACATCGTGTGGGGATCCCAGACGGGAAGCCGGCCCTCGCGCAGCAGACGGCCCACCAGCCCGCGGATGTGGAAAGAGCCCAGGACCATGTCGCTCCCCCACAGTGTGAAGCTCCGGCCCGCGGCGGAGAGCACCAGGACTGCGGGAAGGAGGATCAGGAGAGCGGGGGGAAGAAACCGGAGGATCCGGCGGCGACGGCGGAAGGACCCGAACGCCGTCGGCGGAGCCCCGTCGGGCGCGTCCATCAACCCATCATCTCCGAAAGAAGCGGAGCAACGCAACGATTTCGCCCGGAGGCGCGAGTCGCTTGCCTGGGCCCCGCAGCCTTGTCTATCATGGCCGAGTTCCGCTTTTCCACGATGGCGGCCCCATGCGCCGATTCCTCTTGCTGACCCTGGCCGTCTTTGCGGTCGCGGGCTGCGACGCCGAGGCGCCGGGCGCGGCGAAGCTGACGATCGCCGTCATCCCCAAGGGGACCACCCACGAGTTCTGGAAGTCCGTGCACTTCGGCACCCTCAAGGCCGCCCGGGAGCTCGACGTCGGGGTCCTCTGGAAGGGCCCGCTCCAGGAGAACGACCGCCAGGGGCAGATCAACGAAGTCGAAGCCTTCATCAACTGCGGCGTGTCGGGCATCTGCCTCGCTCCCCTCGACAGCAAGGCGCTCCAGAGGTACGTGTCCGCGTCGATGGCGAAGAAGATCCCGGTCGTGATCTTCGACTCGGGCCTCGAAGGCGAGGACTACGTCAGCTACGTCGCGACGGACAACTACAAGGGCGGAGAGCTCGCGGGGCTGCATCTGTCGAAGGTCCTGGGCGGCAAGGGCAAGGTCGCCCTGCTCCGCTATCTGAAGGGCTCGGAAAGCATGCTCCAGCGCGAACAGGGATTCCTCGCCGCGATCGCGAAGTCGAAGGACATCGTGCTCTTGAGCTCGAACCCGTGCGCCGGCGCCACCGGGGGATAGGGCATGCCAAGGGCAAGGGAGGAAGGGAGAGAGCGAGTAGAGGGGGAGGGGGGGCGGAAAGCGGGGGCGGTCTTCCAGGCAACCCGCGGCCGAAGGCCGCGGTATAGTGGAAAGAGCTTCCTTATTGAGCTATTTTCGAAAAGCCCTCGCTGTTGGCACCGTGCTTGTAGTGGCCGCAGGCACTGCCGTGATCTGCCACTTTGCCGCCGCCTGGGCTGCGCTTCCATCGCGTGCCGCGGCGTCCCGGGAAACCATGAGATTGAACAGAAAGCCGCCCGCCAGGGCGGCGACGGCGACGACGAGCACCGAGATCCATCTCTGGGGGGTCTTCATGGATAGTTCCTCCTTTCGGGATTATACGTCACCGACGGGACCTGCTCAGCGGTACCAAGCGGAAGATCCGCCGCCTCAAGGGAGCGGATCTCAGCGACGTCTTCTTGGTGACGATCCGTCCCCTCCTGGTATGATCCGGGATGATTTGCAATCAGGGAGGGAATCATGAGCAGAATCTTGCGCCTTGCGGCCCTGGCGGTCCTGGTCCAGACGGCGGTGGGTTGTGGCAAGGACGCGAGCGCCGGCCAGAACTGGATCTTCTACACGTACACTGAATCGTCCAGCGACGGAAAGTCCACGAACACCTACACGGTCCAGGAGTGCGTCAACATCAAGTTCGTCTCCCAGGCGACGTACTATCCGCCCGAAGCGAGCAACGAGAAGGAGAAGCAGTCCTTCCTCTGGATGAAGGTCGGCGGCAAGGAAGTGAAGCTCTACGGCAAGCAGGCCGACAACATCTGGAAATCGATCCAGTCGAACAATTGAGCCGACCGTTTCAGCGGGCCGCTGGACTTCGCGCCGCTCATCGGTTATCACCGAGGGGCCATGAGCCCGCTGCTGCTGGCCCTGGTGTCCGCCCCGGGGGAAGACCCGGTCGACGAGGTTCGCCGCGACCTCGTCCATCCGCCGCCCCGTGCACGAGGGGCAAAAACCCCGCTCCTTGCAGGAGTAGCCGACGGCCGTGTCAAAGCCGCACTCGGGACAGCGCACCCGGACGAACCCTCTGGCAAACACCCCGCAGTCGAGGAAGCGCTCGAACGCGCCCTTCACGTAGCCGGGAAGGCCGCGGCCGTCGGTCCAGGCGAGAAATGGGTCGAGATTCTCGCGGACCACCTGGTGGAGAAGGGCGGCTTCGGGAGCGCGGCGGCGGTAGGCGTCGGACACCACGAACAAGCGAACGCAAACGCCGTTGCCATCGGGCCCTCCCTCGAGGGGCGCGTCTCGGATCACCGGCCGCGTTACTTTCCGTAACCTCTCGTTACAGAACAACCCTCGGTGTGAGTCCTATGCCGGCGCATCCGGAGGTCCTTTTTCAGATCGACCGGCCCCGCGGATCCCGTATCATCGGCCGATGATCCTCAACCCCCCCGTCATCCAGATCGCCCTCGACTACACGACCATCGACGAGGCCATCGCCATGGCGAAGATCGGCATCCAGGCCGGGGTCGACTGGCTCGAGGTCGGCACGCCCCTCCTCGTCGCCCAGGGCGCGGCCACCATCGGCCAGCTCAAGCGCGCATATCCCGACTACCCCGTGCTCGCCGACTACAAGACCATGGACTCGGGCGGGAAGAACAACCTGCTGACCCAGAAGCAGGGCGGTCAGGTCATGACCATCTGCGCCAACGCGCCCGACGAGACCGTGAAGGCCGGCGTCGCCGTCGCGAAGGAGTCCGGCGTCTGGGTCGTCGTCGACTTGATCGGCGTCAAGAACGTCGCCGCCCGCGCGGAACAGTGCGAGGACTGGGGCGTCGACATGGTCTATCTGCACTATGGCGCCGATCAGCGCCGCGCCGACGCGACCAAGGACTCCGTCCAGTGGCTCGACGACGTCCTCAAGTCGGTCAAGATCCCCATCGGCGTCGGCACCTTCGATGCGGAGGACGCCTGCCGGGCCGTCGCGAAGGGCGCGGAACTGGTCGCGATCGGCCATCCCGTGATCAGCGGCAGCAATCCGCTCGGGGCGCTCACCGACTACTGCAAGCGCGTGCGCGCCGCTTATAGACCGCGGCGGTGACGCCAGCGGTCGACGGCGACCGCGAGGATGATGATCACTCCGGCGACGATCTCGGTCCGATAGTTCGGCCAGCCCATCTGCGAGCAGCCGTTGCGGATCGTCGTCATGAAGAGCGCGCCCACCAGGCTGCCGAGCACCGAGCCCTCGCCGCCCGCCAAGCTGCCCCCGCCGATCACGACCGCCGTGATCACGTCGAGCTCGAGGCCCGGCGCCGCCGTCGGATCGCCCATCGCGAGCCGCGAGTACTGGAGCAGGCCGGCGAGTCCCCCAAAGACGCCGCCGATCGTGTAGACCTGGATCTTCGTCCGCGTGATCGGAACGCCGCAGAGCCGGGCCGCCGCCTCGTTCGATCCGACGGCGTGGAGATGGAGCCCGAATCGGGTATGGCGCAGGACCAGGGCGACGCCGACCGCGAGCATGGCGAGCATCCAGACGCCCGAGGGGAGCACGGAGCCGACGTCCAGCAGCGAATCGAGCGCGCTGGCCGCCGGAATCACCGTCTGCTCGTCGGCCAGCCCCTTGGCCGCCCCGCGCAGAATCAGCAGGGTGCCGAGGGTGATGATGAACGGGACGACCTGGAGACGCGTGACGAGCACGCCGTTCAGAAGGCCGCAAAGTCCGCCCGCCAGGATCGCGCCGCAGGCCGCGGGAAAGGCCGGCCAGCCCCGCAGCTTCATCAGGCAGGCCGCGACGACGCTCGTCAGCGCGACCGTCGAGCCGATCGACAGGTCGATCCCTCCCGACAGGATGATCATCGTCATCCCGAGCGCGGCCATTCCGACGATCGCGCTTTGAAGGGCGATGGTCTGGAGATTCCCCGGCGTCGCGAAGATATTGCGCCCCGTCCGGCTCCAGACCGCGATCAGGAAGAACAGGAAGACGCCGGCCAGGCCGATCAACGGACTCAGCCGCGCGAGCCACGCGCGCGCGCTCATGCGGCGGCCTCGCCGGTCGCCTCGAAGAGGAGGCTGTGCTCGTCGACCTCGCCCACCGGCCTCGCCGGACCCAGCTTGCCGCGGACCATGACCGCGATGCGGTCGCAGGTCCCCAGCAGCTCGGGCGTATAGCTCGAGACGAGCAGCACCGCCTTGTTTTGCTTCGAGACCAGGTCGTCGATCCGCTGATAGATCTGCGCCTTCGAGCCGACGTCGATGCCGCGCGTGGGCTCGTCGAGCAGGAGGACGTCGACATCGTGATGCAGCAGCCGCGCGAGCGCGATCTTCTGCTGGTTGCCGCCCGAGAGGTCGCCGATGCGCTGGAAGGGGCTCGCGCACTTGACCGCGAGCGCGTCGATCCAGCGGCGCGACGCCGACGCCTGTCGCGACGGAAGGACGATCGGGTCCAGCTTGGAAAGCATGAGGTTGTCGGCGATCGAGAGTCCGAGCGCGAGGCCCTCGTTCTTTCGGTCCTCGCTGACGAAGCCGATCCCCTGGCGCCAGCGCGCGGCGGGAGCCGGGCCCACGCCGTCGAGGCCGAAGATCCGCCGCAGGAGCTCGGTCCGTCCGGCGCCGATCAGGCCCGCGATCCCGAGGACTTCGCCGCGCCTCAGTTCCACTCCTTCGACGGAGAGCAGCACCTCGCCCGGCGTCCGCGTCGACCGGGGATACAGCTGCCCGACCTTCTGGCCCACCATGAGATCGACGATCTGCGCCGGGGTCGCGTCGGCCATCGCGCCGCCGCCGACGGTCCTGCCGTCGCGGAGCACCGTATAGCGGTCCGCGACGCGCTTGCACTCCTCGATGAAGTGGGAGATGTAGACGATCGAGATCCCCCGTCCGAGCAGCCGGTCGAGGAGCGCGAACAGGCGCTCGGCGTCGTGCTGCGGGATCGAGCTCGTGGGCTCGTCGAGGACGAGGACGCGGCAGCCGATCGCGAGGGCGCGGGCGATCTCGACGATCTGCTGCCGGGCCATCGGCAGGCGCGAGACGGCGGCATCGGGCGCAATCTCCTCGTGCTGGAGCAGGGCGAGCGACTCCGTCGCGCGGCGGCGGATCTCTTTCCGATCGAGCCACCCGAAGCGGGCGGGCTCCACGCCGAGGACGATGTTCTCCTCCACGCTCAGGTGGGGGGCGAGGGAGAGCTCCTGGTAGATCATCGCGATGCCGCGGCGGCGTCCCTCGAGGGGGTCGCGCGGGGCATAAGGGGCGCCGTCGAGCCGCAACGCGCCTTCGTCGGGGGTATGGGCGCCCGACAGCACCTTCATCAGCGTGCTCTTGCCCGCGCCGTTCTGGCCGACCAGCGCGTGGCACTCGCCGGGGGCCACGGCGAGATCGACGCCGTCCAGGGCAACCGTGGCGCCGAAGCGCTTGCGGACGCCCGTCATCTCGAGCCGGAGGCCCGCGGTCATGGAGCCTGTTCGGGGCGGAGCAGGGCCTTCATCTCCGGCGTGTCCATGTTCTCGGACGTGGCGAGGTCGACGCCGGTGTCGACGCGCTTCTCGACGGCGCCGCCGCGAAGCCGGGTGACGATCGCCTTCGTCGCGAGATAGCCCATCCGGATGGGGTGCTGGAGGACGGTGCCCTGCATCTCGCCGCTCTTGAGCGCGGCGACGATGCGTTCGGAGCTGTCGAAGCCGACGAACTTGACCTTGCCGGCCAGCTTCGCCGTCTGCAGGGCGCGGAGCATGCCGATGGCGCTCGACTCGTTGGGGCAGAAGAGGCCGTCGATCTTGAGGCCGCCGTCGGGGTTGGCCAGCGAGGCGAGCAGGTTCTCGCTCGCCTTGAGCGCGGTGTCCGCCGTCGCGCCGGCGTACTGGTTCGAGCTCAGCACCTCGATTTCTTTCGACCGGGCGATCGCGTCGAGGAAGCCCTGCTCGCGCTGGACGGTACTCTCGGAGCCCTCCATATACCGGAGCAGCGCGACCTTGCCCTTGCCGCCCAGGACCTTCGCCAGGTGATCGCCGGCGATCACGCCGCCCTTGTAGTTGTCGGTGGCCACGTAGCTGACGTAGTCGTCGCCCTCGAGACCGGAGTCGAAGATGACGACGGGGATCTTCTTCGACATCGCCATGGACGCATACTTTCGAAGCGCCTTGCTGTCGAGCGGGGCGAGGCAGATGCCGGACACGCCGCGGTTGATGAAGGCCTCGACCTCGTTGATCTGTCCCTGCCGGTCGTTTTCCTGGAGCGGGCCTTTCCAGATGATCTCGACGTCGAGTTCCTTCGCGGCCTTGAGCGCGCCGAAGTGGACCGACTTCCAGAATTCGTGCGTGGTGCCCTTCGGGATGACGGCGATCGTCAGCTTTGCTCCGCCGGCCGCTTTGTTGTCGCAGCCGGCGACGGCGGCCAGGGCGAGGGCCAGGGCGATCAGTCGGCGCATGGGGCCTCCGGGTCACGGAAAACCGGAACCGGCCCATGATAGACCAGCCCCCCGAATGCTGGCAAGTGACTCACGCCGGGAAATGTCGTATATAGGAGGTGAACTGGGGGAAACAATGCCCGTGAACATCGACTTCCGGACCGTGGACGATCTCCCCGGCGTCGCGGTCGTGACGCTCCAGGGCTCCGTCGACCCGAAGAGCATTGTCCCGTTCCAGGCGGCTCTGGCCAAGGCGAGCGAAGATGGAGTACGGGTTCTGGTGCTCGACCTGACCGAGGTCAAATACATCAACTCTGCGGGGATGAGTTACCTCGTCAATGTGGCAGACCTGCTGGCCGAGCACGGAGGGTATCTCCTGGTGGCCGGCTCGACCCCCAAGGTGAAGGTCGTCCTCGGCCTGATGGGCGTCTCGCAGTTCTTCCGGCTTTACAAGACCGTCGACTCCGCCCTGGCCGGGGTCCGGACCGCCCGGCGCAAAGCCCAATCCCTTCCCGCCGCCCGCAAGCACGCCTGAACGCGGGCCGCTGCGGCGACCCGATCAGCGCCGGCTGCGCGAGGGTCCGCGCTTCGGAAACCGGTCCCGGCTATACTGACCATGGATGGCGGAGCTGAAGCGATCGAGCCTGGGGACGATCTTCATCGTCGGGCTTCTGCTCCTGGGCCTGGCCGCCGGCGTGGTCCTGGTGCCCCTCTGGAAGTGCCCGGAATGCGAAGTCCTGAACGACACCCGGGCGACTTTCGTTCGCCGCCCCGAATGCCGGGTCTGCGGAGGCAGCGGCAAGGTGAACCTGCTCCGCCGTTGGTCCGTCGTCCAGGAGCTGCGAGGAAACGGACTCACGATCGACTTGTTGCCGAGATAACCCTATGGACTCCGTCGGACCGCCCGAAATCATGCGCATCCTCGCCGTGACCGATTCGCTGGGCTTCCACCGCGAAGCGGTCAAGATCCCGCTCTGGACGAAGGGGAAGGGCGAGATCCTGGTGAAGGGCCAGCGCCTCGAGATCAGCGCCCCCGCCGAAGGCGACTTCGAAGCGTGGCTGTCCTTGCTGCCGTCGCTGCTCGGCTCGATGGACCTCTCCGCGGTCCGCCGATCTTCTTGACAGGTCCGAGCTGCCGCGGTCATTCTGGGTCCATGAAAAGTCTCATTGCTGCGGTGCTGGCCGTCCTGGCGATGCCTCTGGCCGCGCAGGCCCAGAGCGACGCGCTGTGGGAGTGGCGGCCCTCGGGACGTCTCGACGTCGTCCAGGTCGTGGACCCCGGTCCTGAGGTGATCCATGAGGTCAGCCTCGGCTTCCGGCTCCCCATCCTCGGCGGCGACAACAACAACAAGACCGGCGACAAGTGGTCCGACGTCTACCGCCCCGTCGGCTTCGGATTCTTCGCCCAATACAGCGCGCTGTTCCGCGTGTCCCCCGTGGTGTCGGTCGGCCCGTATATCTCCGTCAGCACCGACGTCTTCGTCGGGGACCTGGTGACGGCGGATACGACGGCCGGAAACGCGGGGCTGATCGACGTGGACCCCATTTCGGAGACGCGGCTGGTGTTCGGCGCCCGCGTGCGGGAGCAGTGGGGCGCCTTCGTGTTCGACCAGAACCTCGGCATCGGCCCGATCTTCTACGGGTCGGGCACCGGGACGCAGAACTTCCTCGTCACCGACGACGAGGTCGAGATCATCAAGGCGTCCGCCAATCTGACCTTCGAGATCGGCTTCAGGGTGGCTGCCGCCGTGAGCCGTCACGTCGATCTGGGGCTCGGGTTCGTCTACGAGCTCAACGGGCGTCCCGATGTGGGGAAGGACATCACGGACCCCACTTTCGAGTTCAAGGCGCAGTCGAATCTCGTCATCAGCTTCGTGATCAACCTCAACTTCTGAAAAAAAAAAGCCCCCGGCCGGCAAGGCCGAGGGCTCCTTTTTTCCTGTTTGCGGACGATGGTCTACGGACTGCCGTCTACTTGAGGACCAGGATCTTGATGTTCTTGTATTCCACCGCGTCTCCGTGGTCCTGGAGGTCGATTTTCCCCTTGGTCTCCTTGCCGTAGCTGGTCACCTTCGCCCACTTGCTCTTGGCCACCCGCGTGTTCCAGTCCTCGCTGCCGATCTCGGCCTCGGCGACCTTCTCGCCGTTGAGCCAGTGCTCGACATGCGGGCCCTTGCAGACGATCTTCGTTCGGTTCCACTCGCCGACGGGCTTCGCCGTCTTCTTGGCGGGGGGATAGACGGCGTAAATCGATCCGGCCGACGTCAGCGGATTTTTTCCGTCCGGGTGCTTGTCGTCGTCGAGCACCTGGTACTCGGGCCCGGTCTCATAGGGGGCCCCGTGGGTCTCGGCAACGCGGTACATGATGCCGCTGTTGCTTCCGGGCGAGATCTTCCAGTCGATCTGGAACTCGAAGTCGCCGAACTCCTCGACCGTGCAGATGTCTCCGGACTTGCCCTTCGTCGAAAGGGCCCCGTCGACGATCTTCCAGCCGTCGGACACCTTGTCCTTCTTATAGCCCTTCCACCCCTCGGTGGTCTTTCCGTCGAAGAGCAGCTTCCAGCCGGCCTTCTTCTCGTCCTCGGTCAGCGTGTTGTCCTGCGCCATGCCGGGCAGGAGCGTCAGGATCGCCATCATCGCAAGGGACATGTCGTCGTTCCTCCTCAGAGCTTCTTCAGGATCTCTTTGATGCGGACCCACGCGTCGGCGCGGGCCTTCTTCTCGTCGTCCTTGGCGCCGTCCATCTCCCCGGCACGCATGAAGCCGTGGCCGGCGCCTTTGTAGATCACGGGCTCGTACTTTTTTCCCGCCTCTTTCATCGCCGCCGTCGCCTTCTCGATCCCGGCGTTGATGCGGGCGTCGTTCTCTCCGTAGAAGCCGTGGACCGGCGCCTTGATCTTGGCGATCGCCGCCGCGTCCGCCGGCGCGGGGCCGTAGAACACCATCGCCGCGACCAGCGAATCGCGGTTTGTCGCGAAGCGGAAGGTCTGGCCGCCGCCCCAGCAGAAACCGCCCACCGCGACCTTTCCGTTGCAGGCGTCGAGCTTCGAGACGTAGTCGGCGCACGCGTTCAGGTCGGCCGTGACCTGGTCGGGCGGCAGCTTGGAGAGCGCCTGCGTGGCGGCATCCTGCGACGGGAAGTCGCTCGTCCTTCCGCCGTCGGGTCCCAGGCCCGACAGCAGGTCCGGCGCGATGGCGATCACGCCGGCCTCGGCGAACTGGTCGGCCGCGCTCCGCGCCCAGTCGTTCAGGCCGCGGTTCTCGTGGATGACGACGACCGCCGCGGACTTCTCCTTCACCTCAGGGTAGACGACGAAGGCGTGCAGCGTCCGGTCGCCGACCTTGAGCTGGACCCACTCGTGGTGCCGGGGGGACTTGTTTAGCCGGTCCTGGACGGGGTCCTGGAGCACGAGCGGCGACAGGGCGAGGGCGAGCGTGAGCATCTTCATGGAATCCTCCCGGGAGTTACACGACGGGGAAGGGATGATAGTCCAACGCTTCCGCGCTGTCCAGAAATGCGGGGGATGGAGCCCTAGAGCAGCCCGAGACCGAGCACGTCGCGCCTGCGGGCGGAACGGCGGCTGCGATATTCGGGCGAGGTGAAGTACCCCCGGAGGGCCGAGATCTTGGAGATCGCCGGGGCCGGAATCTGGGTGAACCGGATCCCGGCGTAGAATTCCGCCTCCCCGCCGGCTCTCTGCACGCACCAGCGGACGATGCCCTTGGCCTCGATCACGTCGTTGAATTTCTCGATGGTCAGCCTCACGGTGACCTTCGTTCCGGCCTTCAGGCGCTCCTCGGCCCGGATGAGGAGGCCGCCTTCGGAGAGGTTGACGGCCGCGCGCGCCTCGTTGCTGCGTCCGATGCCGAAAGAGGCGAGGAGGCCTTCCTTATAGACCAGGGGGGAGGCGTCGTCGATGCGGAAACGGGTGTCCTTGCGAAGCTCCTGCTTCTTGCCCTGCGGCGGCGGGACCTCGGTCATCATCCTTCCCCCTCGACCCGCCCCGGGGCGGATCCATAGGGAATATCGGCCGGATGGGGCGAAAAGGTCGAGCGAAATGGAATGCGGTCCCGGGGCTACTTCAGCAGCTCCGGGTCGGCCATGCGGCGCCGCGTCGCGCTCTTCTGCTTGAACTCGGGCGACGTGAACCAGGCGCGCATCTGGGCGATTTTCGAGACGTGCGGCGCGGCCAGCTTCTGGAACTGAATTCCGGCGTAGTATTCCGACGCGTTCCGCGCGCTGGCGTAGCACCAGCGGACCACGCCGTCGGTCTCGATGACGTCCTTGAACTTCTCCATCTCGATCCGCAGCTTGACCCGGGTGCCCGGCTTCAGCTTGCCGAGCGTGGAGACCATGATGCCGCCTTCCGACAGGTTGATGGCGACGCGGGCCTCGTTCTTGCGTCCGATGCCGATCCGCGAGAGGAATCCCTGCAGGAACATCTGGGTGCGGGCTTCCTCGATCTTGAAGCGGGCATGCTGGCGCAGGTCGGCCCGGTTGAATTTGGCAGAGGTGATTTCCTTCTTGCCTGCGGGCGCCGGCGTCGATCCGGCCGAGTTGGATTCGCTCATGACTCTACCCCGATCCCAGCGATTCCCTGCTCCATTCTGATGATAGCGCAAGGGGCGGGGAGGGTGATGCGAATTCGAATTTCAGCGGCAGAGTTCCGACCAGAGCGCCTTGTAATACCGCATGAAGCGGATCGCCGCCTCGGGGGTCTTCGCGCCGGGCGCTTCCGGGACCCCCGCGCATTCCATGAGCGTGACGCGGTCGAAGCCGATCGACTTCAGGCCGACGAAGAGTTCGCGGTAGGGATAAGCGCTCCAGAGCTCGTTGATGTGGCAGGATCGGATGTCCTTCTTCAGCAGATCAAAGGCCTCCCGGATCGAGCCGTCCTTCACGTCCGTCGGGTTGGAGTTCCAGCAGATGCCGACGGCCGGATGGCCGCAGGCGTCCAGGATCGTGCGCATATTGGGGGGATTCTGGGTGACCGCGCCGTGGACCTCGACCCAGATCTCGACGCCATGCTCCGCAGCCGCCTTCCCGCAGTCCTGCAGCGCCTTGCCGATCTGGTCGAGCGTTTTCGGGAGATCCGCGCCCTTGGGAATCCCGTTGGGGCGGACCTTGACGCCCTTCGCGCCCAGATCGGCCGCCAGTGCGCAGAAGTTCCGGCAGTCCGAGAGATTCTTTTTCACGACGGCGGGGTCGGCGGACTGGAACTCGCAGACGGTGCCGAAGCTCCACGGCTTGACGCCCGCGTCCTCGAACTGCTTCTTCACCTCGCGCCGTTGCCCGGCCGTCAGGTCGGGTTCGATCTTGTGGGCATGCGTGGTGCGCAGCTCGATATGGCCGTAGCCGGCCGTCTTGCAGGCCTGGAGCAGGGTGGGCAGGTCCCAAGTCGCGCCGATGTTATAGGTAATCGTCCCCAGCTTGAACGTCGGCCCCTCCTGCGCGAACGAAGGGAGCGATGGCCGGGGAAGCGCGGCGAGGGCGGCGGCGCCGAGCAGGCCGCGGCGGGTGAGGTCGATGCTCATGCGTGGATCCTCCTTCACATACAACAACCCCCGGGACGCATTAGGGCTTGCGCGGCGCCGTCCCGGAAATGATAAGATAAACCCTCTATGGAACCGACCCTGCAGGTGGCTCTGGACTTTCTGGAGCTTTCGCGCGCCCTCGGCGTGGCCCGGGAGGCGGTCAAGGGCGGCGCCACCTGGATCGAGGCGGGGACGCCGCTTCTGAAGAGCGAGGGGCTCGAATCGATCCGCGCCCTGCGCCGGGAGTTCCCCAAGGCCTACCTGATCGCCGACACGAAGACGCTCGACGCCGGCCGCACCGAGTTCGAGGCGGCGGCCAAGGCCGGGGCCAACTGCGCGACCGTCTGCATCACCGAAAGCGACTCCACCGTCCTCGAGTGCATCGAGGCCGGCCGCAACTACGGCATCGACGTCTGCGTGGATCTCCTCGGCCTCCACGGCGAGCGCCTGATCGAGGTCGCGAAGAAGTGCGAGGAGTGGGGGGCCCACCACGTCGGGCTGCACCTGCCGATCGACGACCAGATGCGCGGCCTGGACGTGACAGCGGTGCTGCGCGAGCTGCGGCCCCACGTCTCGCTGCCGATCGCGGTCGCCGGAGGGGTGAACAGCGAAACCGCGCCCGCGATGGTCAGGGCCGGCGCCCAGATCGTCATCGTGGGGGGCGCGATCAGCAAGAGCGCGGACGCCGCGGGGGCCACGCGGACTCTGCTCAAGGCGATCCGCGAGGGGAAGGGCGCCGTCAGCGAGCTCTATAAGCGCGGCAGCTCCGACGCGGAGATCCGCGCCATCTTGATGAAGGTCTCGACTCCGAACATCTCCGACGCGATGCACCGTTCGGGCGACCTGCCGGGCATCCAGCTGCAGACGCCCGGGCTCAAGATCGTCGGGCCGGCGGTGACGGTGCGGACGTTTCCCGGCGACTGGGCCAAACCCGTCGAGGCGATCGACGTCGCCAAGCCGGGCGACGTGATCCTCGTGGATGCCTGCGGCCAGGGGCCGGCCATCTGGGGCGAACTTGCGAGCGAATCCTGCCTTCAGCGGAAGCTGGCGGGCATTGTGATCGAAGGCGCGATCCGGGACATCGACAGCATCCGGACGATCGGGTTCCCGGCGGCCGCCCGGCTGGTGACGCCGACGGCGGGGGAGCCCAAGGGCTTCGGCGAGATCAACGTGACGATCCGGATCGGCGGCGTCCAGATCTCGCCGGGCGACTGGATCATCGGCGACGAGTCGGGGATCGTCCGTATCCCGAAGTCGAAGGTCGTCGAAGTGGCGAACCGGGCCCAGGACGTGCTGGAGCATGAAAACCGGCTCCGCGAGGAGATCCGCCGCAAGGCGACGCTGGGGAGCGTGGCCGAGTTGCACCGCTGGGAGAAGAAGATCGTCGACGGATTGGACGGGGGGAACGGGAAAACGGAGCCGGTGAAGCCGGCGGCCCGGTCGAAGTCAAAAGGCCGATGAATTCGCCGAAAAGGCGCGTTAAACTAGCGTTAGCTCATGAACTGCGAAAAGTGCCATAAGAACCACGCCACGATCCACCTGACCGCGATTGAAAACGGCGTGAAGCGGGAAGCCCATCTTTGCGACGAATGCGCGCGGCAGACCGGCGCGATCTCGAACTTCAACTTCTCGATCGGCAGCCTTCTGGGCGGGCTCATGGAGCCCGTCAAGACGCCGAAGATGAATCAGGTGCGCTGTCCGGAGTGCGGCATCACCTATTCCGAGTTCAAGACCAAGGCCCGCCTCGGCTGCGCGAACGACTATGAGGTGTTCCGCAGCGAACTGCTGCGCCTGCTCGAAAAGGTCCACGGATCGACCCAGCACGCCGGGAAGACCCCGCACACCGTGGACGCCCATATCCGCAAGGAGAACGAGCTGATCCGGCTCAAGCGCGACCTCGATTCGGTGGTGAAGAGCGAGGACTTCGAGAAGGCGGCGGAAATCCGGGATCGCATCAAAACACTCGAACTCGAGCTCAACCGATGAAGGTCGAGGAACTGCTCAGTCAGTCCGGGGAATGGCTCAAGGGCACGGGGCCCGAGAGCGACGTGGTGATCTCCAGTCGCATCCGCCTGGCGCGGAATCTCCACCGCTTCCCCTTCCTGACGGTCGCCACCCCGCAGGTCCGCTCGGAGGTCGAGCGCTTCGTGCGGCCGCGCCTCGAGGAGGGCAAGCTCCCCCGGAAGCTGGTCTACTGGTCCCTCGGCGAGCTGAGCACCGTCGAGCGCACGCTCCTGGTCGAGCGGCACCTGATCAGCCGCGAGCACGAGAAGGCCGAAGGGGACCGCGGCGTCGCCGTCGGCGCCGACGAGGCCATCTCCATCATGGTTAACGAGGAGGACCACCTGCGCCTGCAGGTGATCCGCTCGGGCCTCCAGCTGGACGAGGCCTATGACGAAATCGACCGGATGGACACGGCCCTGGAGGGCTCGCTCAACTTTGCGTTCAGCCCGCAGTTCGGCTACCTCACCGCCTGCCCGACCAACGTGGGCACGGGCCTGCGGATCTCGGTCATGATGCACCTGCCGGCCGCGGCCCTGTCGAAGCAGATGGACAAGGTGCTCCAGTCCCTGCAGCGCCTGAACTACACGGTCCGCGGCTTCTACGGCGAGGGGACGCAGCCGCTGGGCGACTTCTACCAGGTCTCGAACCAGATCACGCTCGGCAAGTCCGAGCGCGACATCATCTCGGAGCTCAAGCGGGTCATCCCCGAGATCCTGAAGTTCGAACGCCAGTGGCGCCACAAGCTGCTGGAGGATGAGCCCCGCCGGCTCGAGGACCGCGTCTGGCGTGCCTACGGGATCCTCAAGCACGCGAGGCGGATCACGTCGGAGGAGGCCACCGACCTGTTGTCGGCGCTGCGGCTCGGCGTCACGCTCAACGTGATCACCGGCATCCCCCACAAGGTGCTGAACGAGCTGTTCATCTTCACCCAGCCCGCGCACCTGCAGAAGATCGAGCGCAAGATCCTCGAACCCGAGGAGCGCGACGCCGTGCGCGCCGAATTCATCCGGCGCCGCCTCGAAGGGCTCTAGCCTGCAATCGCTGACTCAGAGTCAGTGATTGCGCGTCCCCTGTCCGAAATCCCCGATTCCGTCCTTTTTCCTGCCGACTTTTTCGCCCTTTCCCCCACTACCCGGGTGGAATGACGACGAAGCAGGATCGACGGGGTGTGGCGCTGATCGTGGTCCTCGCCTTGACCGCGCTGCTCGCCCTGCTGGCCGTCTCCTTCGCCACGATGGCCGGCGTCGACCGGCGGGTCTCCCGGAACTACCTCGACGCCGTCCGCGCCCGCCTCGTCGCCGAGTCCGGCGTGGAGGCGGCGGTGGCCCGCCTCGAGGAGCGGATCCTGCGGGGCGCGCTGTGGACCGACGTTTCCTGGTCGGTCGCCGACGGGAAGACGATCCACCTCGACGGCGATGAGGTCAAGGACGCCGGATTCCTGGGGTCCGGCTCCCGCGCCGAAAACGGTGACTTCTACCGCGTCCGCATCACGGACGCGCAATCCCGCATCCATGTCAACGACGGCGCGCCCGGGGGGCCGGAGCACTCGGTGAGCCGGAATCTCCGGCGCATCCTGAACATCCTGGGCGCGCAGACCGCCGTGAACGTGCCGGGACTCGGAGACAAGTTCCTCCGGTCCCGGCCTTCCACGGGCTACGCGACCGTCTACGACCTGCTGTCGGCGCTCGACGGCGACCGCGACGCCTTCGAGCGCGTGCGCCCCTTCGTCACCGTCGCCGCCTGGAGCGATCGCCATGTCTGCAATCCCGTCCCGCTCTCGGCGGAGACGGCGGGCCAGTACGCGCTGGACTTCCCGAGGCCGCACGGCGACGCCGGGCCGGTCTATCGCTACGGCCATCAGAAGAACTGGCGCGGGGACCGCATCCTGGCGCCGCTGCTCTTCTTCGATCCGCGGAATCCCGACCCGGCCCATCACGCAGTCTGGGGCCGCGACTCGCTGAATCCGCAGTGGATCGAGATCGTCGGCCGCGCCCCGGTGAACGTCAATACCGCCCCGCGCGAAGTCCTGATGGCCCTGGTCACGGACCTCGAAGGCTTCCTCCTCGTCGAGCGGCGCCGCGATCTAACACCCTCGGGTCGCGGCGCCGCCTCTTCCTCCCCCTGCGCCAGTCCGGGCGCGGCCTACTCCTGGACCTCGCTCCGCTATCGCTACGACGGCCGCGACCAGAGCGGCGATGAGTGCGGCCTGCTGTACCGGACTCTGCCCTTCACCGGCCCCGGCGGGAGAAGCCGCGCCGGCATTCCCGCGTCGGCCGTCGTCGACGAGATCGTCGCCTGCCGGGAGCGACGGGCGTCGCCCGGATCGCCGGGGCTGAACTACGCCGCGGTCCCCTTCGGCGGTCCCTTCGGCAGCTGGGCCCAGTTCAACCTGTTCGTCGACGAGCTGGTCGAACGCGGCGTCCTCGCCGACAAACGGGCGGAGATCTTCTGGGACCTCGACGAGTCCGGCCGGCCGGTGCCCGCGTCGCCGCATCAGCTCCGGGCCGCGTCGCAGGCGATCGGCGACGTCCTCAAGGCGAACTTCAACCCCAACCTGCACCTGAACGAGCTCAATCCGGACCGGACGCTGTTCGCGCACGTCGACAAGACCGACCTGATCGTTCATTCGACGGAGTTCTGCTTTTCGCCCATGGGCCTCTTCGAGATCGAGTCCGACGGCTGCGTCACGCGCCCGGTGGCCGAGGACGCGTTTGAAACCGTCGCGGTGAAGAAGGTCGTCGCGCTGGTGAAGCTGTTCGACGCGGTCCGCGAGACGTCGCAGTCGCAGTTCACCCAGGGCGAGTTTCCGAAGCGCCGGGCGTCGCCGGAGACGAACAACAACTGCGGTTTGGAGAGCGGCCCCGAGCCGGACAACGGGCCGGCCCCGTCGGAGGGCCACTACGAGGGATATCTCCAGTTGCCGACGCTCGGATCGAATCTCGCCGACCAGGACACTAAGCCGCCAGGCGAGCTGTGGACCACGATGAGCAACGGGACCTACTATCCGGGCGCGAAGACCACGGCGCCGGGCGGCTCCCACATGGGCTCGGTGATTCACGCGCACTTCCAGTACGACTTCGTCGCGCACCACCACGCGAGCCGGAACGGCATCACCCGTCCGCCCTGGTGGGACGGGTTCCGCCTGCCGCTGGGAGCCTGGCAGTCCGCCTTCGGTTCGCGCGGCACGCTCCTGCGGAATTGGGGCGATCGGACGGAGACCCTGCCGTCGCCTTATGGCCCCGTCGATTCCACCCGGGCCGGATCGGCGGACCGTTACCGGCTGGCCCGCAGCTTCAGCGGAACCCCGCCGGCCGGGGCCGAGGCGGCGCCGTCGGATCTCCGCGTCGACGGCGCCTATCTCGAGCGCGACTCGGCCTTCGGGTACTGGATCGACGAGAACATCAGCTTCAACTTCAACGAGGGGACTGCCGCGTTCTGGTTCAAGCCGGCCTTCACGCCGGAGTCGACCGGCAAGCGCCGGACGCTGCTGTCCGTCAGCCGCTATCACGCGACGCGTCCGGAGTTCATGAACCCCTCGCCCTTCGGCCTCTTCTTCGTGCCCCCGCACGGCGGCGAAAGTGAGCTGCCGCCGACGTATGCCGCGGGCCTGACGCGCTTTCCCTCGAGTTCACTGGCGTTCGGATTCGGATTTTCGTCGGCGACCGGATACAGCTGGGAGATGGGCGGGACGGCCGCCGCGGACAAGGCCACCGACCACGCCTTCGTCTTCAGCCCGACGCTGAACCGTGACGGCCGCGGTCCCCTGCGGGCCCACGAGTGGACGCACGTCGCGGTCACCTGGGACAACCCGCGAAACCGCCTGCCGAACGCCGACACGGTGCGAATCCATGTCAACGGCAGGATCCTCCCGGGCACGGTCGGCATGACCCACGTGTTTGCGCAGGAGGGGCAGCCGTTCGGAAACGCGCCCTGGTGGGGCGTCCACTCGCTGCAGGCGATGTTCGGAAAGTCGAAGAATCCGGGCTGGGTGAAGAACACGATCCGCCTCGGCGGCGAGCCGTCCAAGTTCTTCGACCTGCCCGGCGAGGCGGGGCTCTTCCCCGCGAACTTCTCCGCGGACGGGACCTTCGACGAATTCTATCTCTGGATGAACCGGGGCAACTACTCCAGCGGCGGCACCCGGGGCCTGCAGGAGCTGTGGAGCCGCGGACGCTACTACCGTGCGGACGACCGCGATCCCGAAGACGCGAAGTTCACGTCCGCGCCGGTCGAGCTGCGCCGGACCGCGTCGCGGAATCCCGACCTGACCCGCCACCTGCTCGGCGTCGCGTGGACGGAGATCGCGCCGGACTATGACCGGACCGGCTCCGCCCTGAGGCCGAAGCTGCTGGATGCGTCCGAGAATCCGCCCCTCGAGCTCCGGCCCGCCGCGACCCCGGACGTGAACGGCGACAGGACCGAGTCGGTGGCGGACCTCGGCCTCCTGATCGGCGATACCTGGACCGGTCCTTACCGCAACCCGGCCTTCAGTCCGGCTCGCGGGCCGTCCGGGCGGCCTCCCGTCGTCCGCGACGCGGATAAGGTCCGCTATACCGCGAAACTCAAGACGGGGATCGCCGGCCGCCCGGCCGCGATCCTGCTCTCCTCGCCGATCCTCGACGACGTGACCCTCTTCTTCGCCGAGGGCCGCCGTTACCTGGGATGGGTGTGTCCATGATGACGATCCTCATGCTCCTGGCCTGCCAGGACGCGCCGACGCCGTTCCGCGCGACGATGACCATCGAACGCTTCGCCCGACGCGAGGATCGCGTCCGCGTCGACACCGGCGACCTGGCCGTCCGGCCGGGCGAGGCGCTGATCTACGAGTCGCGGACCCTGAAGCTGCTCCTGAAGGAGCGTCGGGGGATCGAGAGGCACGGCGGCGAGCGCCGGGTCACGGCCTGGGACCTGTCGAAGCCCGAGAACTTTCAGCCGCTCGATCTCTGGCGCCTGGCGCCCGCCGCCGTGCGCGAGCTCTTCCAGGAGGTCGAGGATCGCGCGGACTCGCCGCGTCCGCTGCCGCCGGCCGTCGTCTCCCCCGAAGGCCGGCCCCTGCCCGCCGTCGGGGTCCGACCCGCGGCGGAGTCGCTTGCGTGGGCCGACGGCGTCGATCGCGGCGACGGCTGCCGCCGAGTCATCCTCGTGCCCCGCGATGCGCGCCTGCGGTCGCGGATCACGTCGATCCGCCTCTCCGTGGACTGCGCGACGGGCCGGATCCTGCGGGTCGTCGTCGACTCCCCCGCGCAGGTGCTCACCCTCACCCTGGGCGATTGTCAGGAGGCCGCGTCGCTGGAGGATGCGGTCTTCGTTTGGGATTTTTCAGGCCTTAAAGTGGAGGAACGATGATGAACGCGGTGCTGATCATGGCCCTGCTCTGCCAGGACGCCGACCTCTCCGTCACCGGGAAGGCGAAGCGGCAGGACAAGGAGTACGAGCTGACGGTCGCCGGAAAAGGCAGGGCGCTGAACGATCAGGAGATCGTGAGCCTGCATTTCCGCCGGCTCGGGAATCGGGTTCACTGGCCCGACGGCATGCTCGTGACGGAGCCGATCGACGAGGAAATCGGGCGCGTGGCCCACGTCGAGAACCAGTCCTTCACCCATGCCGAGAAGTTCGCGACCGCAGGTGAAGTCGAGGTTCGCATCGGCGTCGCCAATCCGGAGGGCGGGCCCTCGGAGCCCCGGCAGATCCGGCGCGTCTTCCGGACGGCGTCGCTGCCGGAGGAGGCCCATGCCCTCGTGACCGACGCCAAGGAGTTCGACGCCGCCCTGCGCGGCGTCCGGCGGATCCTGGACGACGTCGACACGATGAAGGCGGAGCCGATGCCCCCCGTGAAGAAGCAGGGGCGGCTTCAGAAGCGGATCGACTGGCGCAAGAACGCCTACCGGCAACAGGTTGCGGATTCGTCCCTGACGGCGTCGGCCCGCGCGCTGGCGCTCTGGATGGACGACGTCGAGAACGCGACGGAGCTGGAGCAGTCCGGCAAGGATGCGGCGGGCATGATCTCGGCTCTCTCGGGGACGCCGTTTTCGTGGGCGGACGCCCGGAACCGGCTCCTGACCCTCGAGGCCGTGTCCCTCCGCGAGCGGGCGCTGCTGATCGTCCGGGAGATCGAAGAGCTGGCCCGGGAGATCACGTCGGCTGGGTCCTCCGGCGATGGCCATCGCTGGGCCCGGCTGGAGAAGGAGCTGTCGCGGACGCTGGAGATGCTGAAAGAGGCGGATCATGGCTTCCGGGAAGGCATCGCCGGAGGCCACTATGCGTCGCTCGTCGACCTTCCCCAGGGGACGGTGGCCGACCTGATCCAGGAGACGGCGGACCTGTTCCAGGCCGCCGCAAGCTGCATCCACTGCACCCCCTCGGCCGATGCGGATCTGGCCGACCTTGGCCGGAAGCTGATGGACCGCGCGGCCGCCTTCGAAGTGCGCATTCGAACCCATCCCTAGTCCCCTCTCTCTCCCTTCCAAGGCGCGGGGGGCGCTCAACACGCTCCCCGCGCCTTGTCTCTATCCCGGGCCCACCCGCCGATGATCCTCCTCGGACACCTTTTGTTGAGGGGTTGGTCAGCGTCTGTATAGGAAGTAGCCAATCCTGGGAACGCGCCGCAGGAATCAGTTGTAAATACTTGGTTACAAGTACATTATGAAATCTGACGTGGCAGCTGGTTTGCAGGGATGGGAACCAGGCGTCGTGTCATTTCAGGAGGGGACATGTCGAAGAATCCGGCGCGCATCCTGAGTCTTCTGACGGCCATTGTCCTCGCGGGCTCCGTCGCCGCGCAGGATAACGAGAAGGGCGATGAGCCGAATCCCCGGCTGGTCGTGCCGGCGCTCAACGAGCCGGACGTGGACCTGACCGGCAAGGTCACGGAGCGCGAGGACTTCGTCGCGGCGATCCAGGGCGGCGGCTTCATCTTCGAGCGCCGGGACTCGGACGGCAAGCGCATCGGCGGCGTCGTCGTTCCGGGCGTGGTGCTGGTGACCCGGGGGCTCGTCGAGCTCTTCGGCTGCGGGGACGGGGGCAAGGAGCACGAGACGGTGATCCGCCTCGAGAGCAATATCCAGGCGCTCGATCTCGCGCTGACCTCTGCTGGCTTCAAGCGGGGCAATCTTCCGTCGAAGACCGACCTGACCCTTCCGGAGCAGGGCTCGCGCGTGCTGATCCTCGTCCAGTGGCTCGACAAGAACGGCAAGCTGGTGACCCACCGGTCCGAGGACCTCATCGTCAGCATGCGGCGCAACTCGCCGATGCCCCGGGTGGGCTGGACGTATGTCGGGCAGTGGATGGACGTCGTCGATCCCACGAGCCCCAAGGGCGAGAAGAAGCACAAGGTGCTGGCGGCCACGGGCAGCCGGTCGCTGATCACGACCTTCCGGGACCGCACCGCGCTGCTCGACAATCCGCTCGAAGAGGCTATAGACGATACCCAGTTCGGGTCGAACTATATGCTGCTCCCGCAGACGGGCACGCCCGTCCGCGTGATCCTCCGCATGCCGACGGCGGCGGAGCGGGGGGAGATCGCCACGCTCGAGAAGAAGATCGCGGCGGAGCCGAGTAAAGAGTTGCACCAGGGCAAGAGCCGGGAAGATGCTGGGAAGTAGGGAATGGACGACCTGACCGGGACGCTGGCGGGATACCGCCGCCGCATCCGCCTGGCGAGAGCCGGGACCGCGGCGCTGCGCTGGGGATTTCATGCCTCGGTCGCCGCCTGCCTGACCCTCGCCGTGGTCAAGTTCGCCGGCATCTCCCTTCCCCTCGCCGCCGCCGGATCCGTCCTCCTCGCGGTGCCCGTCGCCATGGCGGCTCTGGAATGGGGGCGCTCCTTCACCCTGCGCGACTGCGCGATCCATCTCGACCGGCGGCTCGGCCTCGAGGAACGCCTCTCGACGGCGATGGAAGCCGCGGGTCCGATGGCCCCTGTCGTGAAAGCTGATGCGGCCGCGGCCATCGGCCGGAGCCGGCTGCCGTCGCCCCGGCTGCCCCGCGAGGCGAAGCTGATGGCCGGAAGTCTCGTCCTGGCCGTCGTGCTCGCCGGACTCCCGTCGCCCGAGCGATCCGGCGCGCGGAGCGACCGGGCCCTGGACGCGGTCGCCGCCATCGAAGCCGCCCGCCTCGAATCCCTCGCGAACGTCGACGTCCGGTTCAAGCCGCTCGCGGACAAGGCCGCCGAGGAGTTGCGTCACGGCCGTCCCGAGCAGGCCCTGGCCGCGCTCGAGGATCTGGAGAGGATGCTGGCCGAGAAAATGCTGGAGGGCGGGCCGACGGCGTCGGAAACCTCGAAGCTGCTCGACCAGGCGTCGGCCAGCGCCGAGGCCGTGTCTGCCGAACTGGCCCGGCTGGGCCGCACCGTCCACGCGCCGCCCCCGGCCGTCGCCCAGGCGAAGCTGTCGCGGCAGACGGCGGCATCGACCTTCGAAACGGCCCCCGCGCCGTTCCCGCTGCGGACCAGCGTCTCCGCGGCCGCGGTTTCGGCGGAGATTCCCTGGAGCCCCCGATACGATGCCGTCGTGAAGAAATACAGAGGCCATTAGGAAGAACGTCATGAAGACCATCGCCGCCGTGCTCAGCGTCGCCCTGCTGTCCCTCGGTTCCGGACCCGGTGTCCACGCGCTCCCGGGGGATGACGACGTGGCCAAGCGTCTGACGGATGCCTGGGCATCCGCGGCCGACTGGATCGTGAGCCAGCAGGACGAAACCGGCGCCTGGAAGTCCGGGCCTGCCGACAAGGCCGCGCCGAGCCCGTCGTTCACGGGGCTCATCCTGGCGGCGCTCGGCAACGCGCCGGCGTCGGTGAAGGCCAAGTACAAGCCGGCCGTCGACAAGGCCATTGCCTATCTCCTGTCGAAGGTCAACGCCGACGGCTCGGTGGGCGAGGGCCCGACCGGGACCTTCGTGAAGACCTATGCCACGGGCTGCGCGATGATGGGGCTCGCCTCGGTCGAGCGCACGGACAAGGTCGCCAACGCGATCCGCGGAGGCCAGGCCTACCTGAAGCAGAACCAGCTCAAGGAGGGCAGGGACGTCGGCGGCAGCGGCTATGGGGACGAGTCGGGGGGCGGAAGAAAGGGCGTCGCGAACCTGTCGACGACCGGCTTCTCGGCGGAAGGCATGCATGCGTCGGGCCTGCCGCAGGACGACGAGTACTGGAAGCTCGTCGTGAAGTTCGTCCGCAAGTGCCAGAACAACAGCGAAATCAACAACGACCCCGGCTTTGCCGCGGAACTGAAGGCGAAGGGCATGGTCGTCGGCGACGACGGCAGTCTCTATTACGCCCCGGACGTCAACCAGCAGAAGCTCCCGGCCCGGAAAGTCGCCGACAAGGAGTCGATCGCGGGATACGGGTCGATGACCTACGACGGCATCAAGACGTACCTGTATGCCGGCTTCAAGAAGGACTCGCCCGAGGTCAAGGCGGCCATCGACTGGGTGCGGAAGAACTACTCTGTCGAGGTCCATCCCGGCTGGCCTTACGATGCGGTCCAGCGCCAGCAGCAGCGCGGCATCTACCACTACTACATGGTCATGGCCCGGGCCCTGGACGCCTACGGCGAGAACCCCTTCGAGACGTTCGACGGCAAGAAGCACGACTGGGCACGAGAGATCGCCGAGCAACTGATCAAGCAGGTCAAGGACTCCAAGATGTGGAAGAACGAGAATCCGGCCTGGTTCGAGGGGGACCCGATCTTGACGACAAGTTATGTGCTCGTGACCTGCAACACCCTCCTGAAGAACGTAAAATAGCCGTATAATCAGAGGCGGGTTGGGCTATAGGGATCTGGGTCATCGAGCGAGGCAACATGGATCGCAAGCTGGGCGTGTGGATTGTCGGGGCGTGCGGGAGCGTGGCCACCTGCGCCGTCACGGGCGCTGAGGCCCTGAAGGCCGGGGTCATCCCGACCTCGGGTCTGGTCACCGAGCTCTCGGATTTCCGGGATCTGGATCTCGTCCGCTTCGACCAGATGGTCTTCGGCGGGCACGAGATCCGCCCGGTCGACTGGGTCGCCGCGGCCGAGGAGTTCGGCCGCGACAACGGCGTCCTCACGCCGCAGATCCTGGACGCGGTGCGCCCCGCGCTTCAGAAGCATTCGAAGAACCTCCGCCCCGGCGTGACGCTCAACAGCGGCAAGGGCGTGGCATCCATCGCCCCCGAAGCGGCCGAGCGCCGCACGTCCCTGCGCGGCATGGTCGACCAGATCAAGAAGGACATCGCCGAGTTCCGCGCCAACCACGGGCTCGACCAGGTCGTCGTCGTCCACCTGACCTCGGCGGAGCCGGCCTTCACGGCGCCCCGCGAGTTCCACTACGTCGAGTCGTTCCTCGCGCTGCTCGAGGCCGACCGCCGCGACCTCTTCCCGGCGAGCGTTCTGTACGCGCTGGCGGCGGTCGAGTCGGCCTGCCCCTACGTCAATTTCACCACCTGCATCGGTTCCAGCTTCCCGGCGATGGACGAGCTGGCGCGGAAGCACGGCGTGCCGCACGTCGGCCGCGACGGCAAGACCGGCGAGACGCTGATGAAAACCACGCTCGCCCCGATGTTCGTCGCGAGGAACCTCAAGGTGATGTCGTGGGAAGGCTACAACATGCTCGGGAACCGCGACGGCAAGGTGCTGGACGCGCCCGACGCCAACAAGGCCAAGTGCATGGACAAGGATGCCTGCCTGCGGGATATCCTCGGCGACGACGAGACGCACTCGCGCGTCCGGATCGACTATGTCCCCTCGCTGGGCGACTGGAAGACCGCGTGGGACTTCATCCACTTCACGGGCTTCCTGGGCACCAAGATGATCCTGCAGTTCATCTGGCAGGGCTGCGATTCCGCGCTGGCATCGCCGCTCGTGCTGGACCTGATCCGGATGGCGGACTTCGCCCACCGCTTGAACGAAAGCGGCAACCTGCGCCACCTGGCCTGCTTCTTCAAGGCCCCCTACGAGGCCGAGGAGCACGGCTTCTACAGCCAGAACGAGAAACTGCTGGCCTATGTGACGGCTCACCGGAAGGCCCGGGCGGGCGTCCCGGCCCGCTAGCGGTGCAATAACTGACTCAGAGTCACTTATTGCACGGCTGCCGTCGTATCAGCCTTATGGCGTTCGCCGCGGCCCCCCGCTATAATCTGCCCTCTTGATGCCAGGGGAGAGCTTCATGTACCGCCGCGCCCTCGTCGTCGCCGCGCTGCTGACGTGCGCCCTCCGGGTCTCGGCCCAGGAGAAGGAGACCGTCGCCATCCCGGACTCGACGGTGAAGTTTGACCTCGTCCATATCGCCGGCGGGAAGGCGAAGATCGGCGACGCCCCCCCGAGCGATGTCGACCTGAAGCCGTTCTGGATCGGCGCGCGCGAGGTCACCTGGGACGAATACTCCCTGTATTACGAGGCCCGCAAGGCCGCGCGCCTGGACGGCGTCACCCGCCCGTCGCAGCCCGACGTCATCGATCCCAAGGAGCCGTTCCCCAACGGCGAAGCCCAGGGAGGCACCCACCCCGCGATCTCGATCGGCTGGTTCGGCGCCGTGGGGTACTGCGAGTGGCTGACCCGGAAGACCGGCCTCAAGTACCGGCTTCCGACCGAGGCGGAATGGGAGGTCGCGGCCCGGGCCGGCTCGGCGGACGCCGCGCCCGCCCCCCTCGAGGACTTCGCCTGGTTTGAGGGCAACAGCGGGAAGAACTCCCACGAGGTGGGGCAGAAGAAGCCCAATGCCTGGGGCCTCTACGACGTGTTCGGCAACGCCTGGGAAAACTGCCTGGAGCCCTTCGCGCCTCCGGCGCAGGGACCCGCCGTCCGCGGCGGAGGCTGGAACACGTTCGCCAAGGATGTCCGCGCCTCGAAGCGCCAGGCCGTGCCCGACGACTGGGCCGAGCGCGACCCCAAGCGCCCGCTGCGCCTCTGGTGGCTGACGGACGGGAACTTCGTGGGCTTCCGCGTCGTCCGCGTGCCCGACGCCTCCGTCCAAGCCTTCGAACCCCTGGCCGCGAAGGTCGAGGTCCGCAACCTCAAGATCGTGAAGACCGGAAAGCGGCCGGACTTCCTGGACCGCGTCAGCGGCGAGATCGCCTATGCGGGCGACGTCGCGCTCGACGAGGTCGAGGTCACCGTCTTCTTCCTTGACGAGGACGGGAAGCCGATGATGAAGGATCCCAAGGACAAGCCGGCCTTCAGCGTCGTGTATCCCGTGATGGCGAACAGCTTCCACGACGGCGACGGGCGCAAGCCTCTGGCCAAAGGCGGCACCCGGGCGTTCGAGGTCGACGTGCCCCATCCGTTCCTCGAGACCGGCCCGCTCGACCTGGACAAGGTCGGGGCGAAAGTGTCCTACGTCCACGCGTCCAAGTGACAGGAGCCGACTGATGCCCGCGCTGCTGCCCTTCGTCCTCGCCGGCCTGCTCGCCGCCCAGCAGAAGACGCCGGTCCCGGAAACCGTCGCCATTCCCGCGGGCAAGATCAAGTCATCCGAGCGCGAGGTCGAGCTTCCCGCCTTCCGCATGGGCGTGAAAGAGCTGACCTGGACGGAGTTCAATGCCTACTTCGAGAGCAAGGATCTGGCCGACGGCGTCGACGCCGTGACGCGGCCGACGCGGGCGATCGCGTACTTCGGGCAGGTCGGCGTCCCGTCCCACTTCCTCGATCCCACGCGGCCAGTGACGAACCTGCGCTGGCACTCGATCATCGGGTACTGCGACTGGCTCTCGAAGAAGACGGGCGCCTATTACCGTCCGCCGACCGAGGCGGAGTGGGAGTACGCGGCCCGGGCGGGCGAGACCGGCGTTGCGCCGGCAAAGCCCGAGGAGGCCGGCTGGGTGAAGTCGAACAGCGAGGCGCGCACCCACGAAGGCGGGGAGAAGAAGGCGAACGCCTTCGGCCTCTACGACACGGTCGGAAACGTCTGGGAGTACTGTCTCGAGTTCCAGAAGGGCTCCGAGTTCTCGCCTGTCCTGAAGGGCGGCTGCTGGAGCACACCGGGGGCGGAGATCCCGTACGGCGTCCGCCAGGGCGTCCCGCAGGCGTGGTTCGACGAGGACCCGAACCGCCCCCGCAGCGTCTGGTGGCTGACCAACAAGGACTGGTCGCAGGGACTGCGCGTCGCCCAGGTCGCCGACGCGGCCGACCAGAAGGATCGCGCCGCCGCCGCCGCGAAGATCGAGGTCAAGATCAGCTCCGGCAAGGAGAAGACGCTCAAGGTCGACAAGTCGAGCTCGGAGTGGGCGGAGGTCGCCGGCGAGATCAAGAATGCCGGGGACAAGGAGCTCGTCGAGGTGGAGATTCTGCTCTACTACCTGAACCCCAAGGGCAAGCCGCACCTGATCGACGTCGCCGGGACGAACAAGCCCGGGCAGGCGACGTTCACGAAGTGCTGGCCGGTGCTCGCGACGGGCAACGGCGCCGAGGCCGCCAAGCCGCTGAAGCCCGGCGAAACCCGCAAGTTCACGGCGGACATCCCGTCCAGCTTCGACACGGACGACGACGTCGAGCGCGAGAAGTTCGCGGGGCGCGCGACGAACGTCCGGCTCGCGAAATAACGCCGGGGTGTAACGTTCGGCCCCCGCGGCGTCACGTGTGAGGAGGGGCATGATCGAGAATCCGGCGGAGTCCCTGTCTCCCGAAACGCTGGCCCGCCTCTACCTGAAGCGCGTCTACGGCTTCTGCCGCTCCATGCTCCGGAACGACCGGGACGCGGAGGACGCCTGCCAGGAGGTGTTCCTGACGGTGCTCCGGCGCTGGGACCAGCTGGGGACGGTGCATCGCCCGCTGTCGTGGCTGATGAAGGTGTCCCGCCTGACCTGCCTCTGGGTGAGGCGGAAGCGGCGGCATGAGGTGGCGATCGAGGAGGCGGGCATCGACGCCCCCTGCGATCCCGGGCCTCCGATCGAGAGCGGCACGGAGCGGGGCCGCGTGCAGGAGGCGCTGGAGCGGCTGCCCGAGCGCTACCAGGCGGTGCTGACGATGCACTACCAGCAGGGGATGTCGCAGGAGGAGATCTCCGAGTCGATGGAGCTCTCCCGCGGAGCGCTCCGCGTGCTCCTCCATCGTGCGGTGATGCGGCTCCGGCAAGAGGTGAAGAAGACATGTGCCCGCTGAGCGACGACGCCCTCCTGGACTGGGCCCTGGCCCGGGGGGACGCGGATCCGGCCGTCGACGCCCATCTCCTTGACTGCCCGCCGTGCCGCGAACGTTCCCGCGCCGTCCTCCGCGAGCAGGAGCTGCTGCGCGGCGCCTTCGCCGAGCCGGCGTCCCCGACGGGCCTGACCCGCCGGGTCCTCCCTGCGGCCGGCAGCCGTCCTTCGCTGGCCCGCCTCGCGCTCGCCGCCGCTGTCCTCGTCGGCATCGCCGGGCTGCTCGCCATCGTCGGCACCGCCCGCCACGCCTCTGAGGCGGTCGCCCGCGGTGGCCGCTACCGGAACGCCGCGCTGGCGCCCATCCAGTCCGACTTGGGAGCCGTCGCCCAGAAAATTGCGGCCGCGCGCGGGACCTTGCCGGACCCGGAGGAGCCCGGGACGTCGGCCGCCTACATCCAGCTGCTGTCGGTCGAGGAGAGCCTGTATATCGAGGGCATGGCACACTACCTGGCCGAGCGCGCGCCTCTTTCAGCAGAGCAGGAGCTCGAGCTGCGCCGCGTGATCCAGTCCTTCAACGCGCGCATCTGGAACCGCGAGGATCCCGCGACTGCGTCCCGCAATTTCCGCGGCAAGGTCCGGTCGCTGCTCGACGACGAGCAGGTTCTCGCCTTCGAGGAGTTTTCCCGCCAGGGGATGGAGTGGCAGTGGAAGACGGACCTGGCGCTGCTGATGGACGACCTCTGCGGCGAGTTGGACCTGCGCTTCTCCGAGGCGGAACGCGTCCGTCGCGCCCTCGAATCCAACTATCCTCGGCTCGACTCGCCGGTGCTCCGCGTGGACCGCTGCCCGTCGGATCCGCTGGTGGAGAGCGCAGCGCTGAGCGGCGCGGTGCGGAATTCTCTGGATACCAGCTACCAGCGGAAGTTCGACTCCTACCTGGGCCACGTCAAGGTCGCCCGGGACCGGGCGCAGAAGCTGCTCCGGAAGATGCGCAGCCCGGAGTAAGGGGAACCGGCGTGCCGCTCAGCTGATGAGCGGGATGTCGTCGATGTCGCTGCCCTTGGCCTTCTTCTTCGGCTCGGGGGAAAGCTCCTGGATCTCCTCCACCTCGACCAGCTCCAGCTCCGCCTCCTTTTTCTTCATCGGCGGCGGGGGAGGCGGCGGATTGGAGGTGAAGGGGGCGACGCGGACGGCCGTCTCCTTCTTGGGAGGCAGCGGGAGCGCGACGGGGGGCGCCACGCGCACGACCTTGGGTGCGGGGGCGATCGTCACGGGCCGGCTGGGGGGCGCGACCGGCGGCGCGACCCTGCTGACGACGGGGGCCGTCCGGTCGCCGATCGCGGCGCGATTCGGCGTCTGCATCGGTCCGAGGCGCCGCTTGGTGCCTTCGTCCATCCTGCTGACCGACGCCTGGACGCGTTCCAGGGCGGCCGGGGCGACCTTGATGTCCGTCTCGCTGAGCGCGCGGGTCTCCTCGATCGCCGCCACCATGCAGCCGCGGGACACGGCCTTCAGCGGATCGTTGGCCATGCGGATGTTGGCGACGTCGATGGGGAAATTGATCTTCTCGAACTCCTCTCGGAACACATCGATGAACCCGGTGATCATCGAGGTGCCGCCGCCGCAGACCACGTCGATCGGCCTGACGAACGTGGGCATGTTCTGCGCGGCCTCGAGTTTCACGCGGATCGTCTCGAGGGTGTACTGGATGAGGTTGCGGTAGTAGATGACGATGGCGTCCTGGACCCGGTCCTTGGGGTTGTTCAGGTCGACGCCGCTCTCCTTGATGCCGCAGACCAGCGCCGGGGACATGCCGATCGCGTGGGCGACGTTGTTGTCGATCCAGTCGCCGCCGCGCGAGGTCGCGAAGGTCAGCGCGGGGACGGACTTGTAGGCGACGCAGATGTTGAACATGCCGCCGCCGCAGGAGATGCCGATGCCGGTGAAGTCCTGCTCCTTGAGCTCGGAGAACACGATCGAGTGGCCTTCGAGCATCGGGCGGGGCGTGTAGCCCAGCTTGCGGAGCACCGTTTCCAGCACGCCGCGATGGTAAATGACGTTGCGCTCGACGTCGATCGGGTCTGCCGGGACGGAGAAGGCGCAGACTTCGCCTTCCTGCCTGGGATGGCCGAGCATCTCGGCGATGATGAGGCTCACGACGAGGAGCGCCTCGGGCTCGACCGGGGAGATCATGCCGTCCTTCATGGGGCGGCGCGTGGTCTTGTCGAAGACGTTGGCCAGCTCGAACGCGGGGTCGCCGATGACGTAGCCCTTGTCGCCCTGGACGATGTAGTCGATGCCCAGCTTCATGAGCATCTTCTTGGTGAAGGCGTCCGAGCGCATGTCCAGGAACGCGTTGCGCTGGATGTTGTACATGATCTCCGAGCCGACGCGCTTGCGGGCGGCGGCGCAGATGTTGACGGTGCCGACGTCGAGGCCGCGGCCGAGCTCGAGATCCATCTTGTTGAAGGAGAGCACGGTGCGATCGGAGCCTTCGATCAGCTCGGCCTTGCCGCGGCTGACGGCGGCGCGGTCGACGCTGAAGTTCTTGATGAGCTGGAGGATCGTGCGGGTGGGCCCCTCGCGCTCGATCATCTCCTTGATTTCGAAGAAGAAGTCCCAATAGCGGTTCCCCTCGGACTCGCTGCGGGCCTTCTCGGCGGAGCGGACGAGTTTGGTGAGCTCCTTGACCCAGTTCTGGGGGAGTGCCTTCTCGACCGAGAGCTCGGCGAGCTGCTTCTGCCGGGCGGCGGAGTTGATCTTGGAGATCTCGAGGAGCTGGGGATCTCCGAGGAGGCCCTTCTCGCCGAGCTCCGCCACCTCGGGGTCGAGGCGCTGGAGGGCGAGAACCTTGTCCACCTGGTACTTGGACAGGCCTTTGTTCTGCAGCCGGTTGTACAGCTGCTCGCCGAATGCCTTTTCTTCGTCGGCCATCGGATTATCTTACCATATCAGGCTCGCCCCCTGCCCTTCGCGGGGGAAGTAGTGACCCCGGTCGAAGGGTGCGCCGGCCGCGGGGTCCGGAGCGGACCCCGCGGCGGCGCGGCCTGAAGTTGCCTGGGATTCCTACTACGCCGTCTGGCTCGACATTTCCAGCTGCGCGGCCACCAGCGCGCCCTTCGCCGTCGCGTTGAAGGGATCCTTCGCCATCCGGATGTCCTTCACCGGGATCGGGAAGTCGAGCTTCTTGAACACGTCCTTCACGAGCTCGATGAAGTTGCCCGCCATCGAGGTGCCGCCCGAGAACACGATCGAGATCGGCTCGGTGAAGCTCGGCATGTTCTCCGCCGACTTGAAGCGCTCGGCGATGTTCGTGATGTTGTACTGGATCAGGTTCCGGTAGTAGATCGAGATGGCATCCTCTTCGCGGTTCTTCGGCTTGATGAGGTCGACGCCCTTCTCCTTGAGCAGCGCGGCCTTGGCCGGCTTGATGCCGAGCACGTTGGCCACGTTCTTGTCGACCCAGTCGCCCGAGCGGGCCGTGGAGAAGTAGAGCGCCGGCATCGACTTGTAGGCGACGCAGATGTTGAACATGCCGCCGCCGCACGAGATGCCGATGCCCGTGAAGTCCTCTTCACCCAGCTCGGCGAACGTCACCGCGTGGCCTTCGATGATGTGCGAGGGCTTGTAGCCCAGGCTGCGCAGCACGGCGTCGAACAGGTCGCGGTGGTAGGCGACGGACAGATCGCTGTCGATCGGGTCGCCGGGCACCGAATAGAAGCAGACCTCGTTGGGGATGCGGGGCTGGCCCAGGATCGAGCCGATCAGCAGCTTCATGACCGGCAGTGCGTCCTGCTCCTTCGGGGAGATCAGGCCGTCGGCCATCGGGCGGCGCGTGTTCTTGTTGAGCACGTTCGCCAGCTCGAAGGCGTGGTCGCCGAGCACGTACATCTTCTTGCCCTGAACGACATAAGGAACGTTCAGGCGCGTGAGCATGTTCTTCGTGTAGGCGTCGATCGGGACGTCGATGAAGACGTTCCGCTTGGGACGCAGCTCGACCTCGCCCTTCTCGTTCTGCTCGGCGGCGACGAGATTGACCGTCCCGACGTCCAGACCTTTCCCGTACGCAATCTTGGAATCAGCCACCGTGATGCCCTCCTGTGTTTTGCAGGGAGGCCCGCCCCGGGCCCCAGACCCCCAGCTAACCCTATAAAATTAAAACTACTTCTTTTCTTCGTCTTTCTTTTCGCCGCCGCCGCCGCCGCGCATCGCCTTGAGGCGCTCCAAGGCGCTGCCCATCTTGCCGCCGGACTTCGACTCGACCTGCATGGCCTTGACGTTCGACTCCAGCTCGCCCTGCACCAGGCTTTCGAGGGTCGCCTGGCTGGGACGGAACTCGACGTCGCCGTCCATCTTGCCCAGGCCGCCGCCGCCGCCCCCGCCGCCGCCCGCGAACGAGCGGTTCTTGAGGTCGCCCAGCTTCCGGTTGACGCCGTCCATGACCTTGGTGAAGAGCTCGGACATGCGCTTGAACAGCTCTTCGTCCGACTTGCGCATCTCCTCGATCATCTGGGCCTGCTTCTGCGCGGCCTCGGTCTTCATCTGCTCGATGATGATGCGCTCGTTGGCCATCTTGGCCTGGTATTCGAGGTCCACCTCGCGGCGGACGCGCTTTTCGATGTCCGCCTCCATGGAGGACATCTTCCTCTTCATGTCGTCGACTTCGGCCCGCATGACGTTCTTGCCGTCCTCGTAGCGCTGCTTGGCCGTGTCCTCGGCCAGGCGCTGGGCCGTCTTGAGCTGGTTCGTGAGGTTTTCAACCGAGGCGGCCAGCTGGGCCTGGCTCTGCTCCGCCAGGTCGGCCTTGTCCTTGGTGTTCTGATGCTCCTTCATCAGCCGGTCGAGCTCCTTCCGGGAGGCCTCGATCAGCTTCTGGCGATCGTCAGAGGACAGAAGGTTCGTTTTCGTCGAGATGATCCGCTCAACGGCATCGCCGATGAGCTTGTTGATCATCGATTCATCGAGCACCTTGACCCGATGAATGCCCTTCTTGGCAAGCTCTTGAAGAGTGCTCTTCGAAGAGCTTTGTTCGATCGCCCTCCGAACGTCAAACGGCTGCTGTTCGGTCATGGCAAGTCTCCAGCGCCCGATTATATCCCACCGCGGAAAGCGGTGTCAAAAAATCTTTCGGAATTCGGAGTTCGGAGCGTTCTGGACCGGCTAGCCCGCGGGCAGGCTCTTCCCCAGCTTTGCCAGGATCTGCTGGTTCTTCTCCGACGTGGCCTGGAAGGCCGCGATCAGCAGCAGGCGCCGGGGGTTCTCGAAGTCCTTCTGGATCTCCTTGATCGTCCCCTTCAGCGCGACTTCCATCCCCTGTCCGCTCACCTTGAACTCCACCACCCGGCCCGTCAGGTGACGGATCAGGCCGCCCATGATCGCCTGCGAGGGCACCATGGTGGTGGCCGCGCCGCCGCCCATCTTGAGCAGCGCCGTCAGGTCCGTCGCGGTGAGCGCGACCGCCTCCCCCGTGTACTCGTTCCGGGTGTCCCAGAACCAGACCTTCACCTTCCTGGAGATGATGATCGACTTCTTGATCTTCGAATCGTGAATCCGGGAGGAGTCTTCCACGCCGGAATTATACCAACGCGGGATTTCGCCGCCAGCCTATTCGCCCTTGGGCGAACGGCGCGAACGGCCCCGGGAGGGCGGCTTCTCCTCCACCCGGAACTTCTCCAGCTTGTAGAGGGCCCGCGACGGCACCCGCAGCGTCATCCGCACCCGCGAGTCCACGTACTCCCGCTTCACCGGGATCGACCACGTCGACAGCTCCGCCAGCAGCTTGCCTTCGGACTGCGGGATCTCGACGTCGACGTCGATCAGCTTCCGCGTCAGCCGCTCCGCGACCAGGGAGGTCAGGCGGTCGATGCCTTCGCCCGTCCGCGCCGAGATCGCGATGGCCTCGGGGTGCCGGTGGAGGATGATCTCGCGCTCGACGGCGTCGCGGAAGGAGTCGACCTTGTTGAACACCAGCAGGGTGGGTTTCTCCGCGCAGTCCAGGATGTGGAGCACGCTTTCGACGGCGGCGATATGCTCCTCCGCCTGCGGATGGCTTGCGTCCACGACGTGGAGGAGCAGGTCCGCCTGCGCGACCTCCTCGAGGGTCGCGTGGAAGCTCGCCACCAGGTCGTGCGGCAGGTTGCGGATGAAGCCGACCGTGTCGGAGAGCAGCACCTTGATGCCGCCCTCCAGGGTCCAGATCCGCGTCCGGGTGTCCAGCGTGGAGAACAGCTTGTCCTCGACGAGGACGCCGGCCCGGGTCAGCGCGTTCATGAGCGTGGACTTGCCGGCGTTGGTGTAGCCGACCAGCGACACGGTGGTGTTCTCGACGGTGCGCGCGGAGACCTCGCGGCGCTTGCGTTCCTCGATGGTCTTCATCTCCCGGCGCAGGGCGACGATGCGCTTGCGCGCGAGGCGGCGGTCGGACTCGAGCTGCTTTTCACCCGGGCCGCGCGATCCGATGCCGGCGCCGCCGCCAGCCTGCTGCTCGCTCGTGATGTGGGCGCCGAGCTTCGAGATCCGAGGCAGCGTATACTCGAGCTGCGCGAGCTCCACCTGCAGCTTCGCCTGATAGGTGCGCGCGTGCGTGGCGAAGATGTCGAGGATCAGCTCGGTGCGGTCGATCACCTTACAGCCGATGTCCTTCTCCAGGTTCTGCATCTGGGCGGGGGAGAGCTCGTTGTCGAAGATGACGGTGTCGATCTCCTGGTCCGCGACGCGGTGGGACAGCTCGCCGACCTTGCCTTTGCCGATGTAGGTGCGAGCATCCGGCCGCTCGCGCTTCTGGATGAGGCGCTCGACGACGACGGCGCCCGCGGTCTCGGCGAGGCGGGAGAGTTCGTCGAGGGGGTCGACGGCGCGCAGGTCGGTTCCGGGGTCGACCGTCCCGACCAGGAGCGCGCGCTCCTGGTACACGGTCTTCTCAGAGCTTTTCAATGGGGGCTGATTATAGGAATCCCCCGGTTCCGAATCAATCCACGGAACCCGCGGCGGTTTTTCGTCTTAGTTCTTGATTCTTGGCCGGGCGCGCGCGATACTGGCCGTTCTCTTTGAAAGTATGGATTTCGCAGCATTTGCGGCGGAACTCCGGGGGAAGAAGGCTCCGGCGCCCGTCTATGTGATCGCGGGACCGGAAGCCCTGCTGCGCGAACGCGCGGCGGCCCTCCTGGCGGAGTCGGATCCGGAGCTGGGGGCGAATCAGATCCGGCTGTCCTCGTCTGAAACGGATTGGGCTCGGGTGTCGGACGAACTCTACACCCCGCCTTTTCTCGCGGCAAAAAAACTGGTCGTGCTGGTGGACGAAGGGAATTTCGTCCACAACAACGTGGAAGCCCTGCGGGGCTATCTGAAGCAGCCGTCGACGGCGAACGTGCTGGCCGCGCTGGTGCCGACGGAGAAGGTCCCCGCCCTGGCGGGGGCCTGCCTCGTGGAGTGCCGCTCTTTGAAACCGGGAGATCTGCAACGCTGGCTGTCCTCCGAGGCTCAGCGGCTGGGGAAGACCCTCGACCGCGTCGCGGGTGAGCTGCTGGCCACGCGCGGCGGCGGGACGCTGTCGGCCCTCGCGGGCCATCTGGCCAAACTGGCCGCCCACGCGGGATCGCGGGCGTCCATCACGGCCGACGACGTCCGCACCCTGGTGGGCTACCAGGAGGAGCGCGAGGTCTATGAGCTCTCCCTGGCCGCGGCGGCCAAGGATGTCGCCAAGGCCTACCGCGTGCTCCGGGCCCTGATCCGCTCGGGCGAGGCGGTCCAGGTCCTGCTGTGGAAGCTGGCGTGGCAGTACCGCAAGCTGGCGGAGGCCAAGAAGCTGCTCGCGTCGGGCCGCCGCCGCTTCGAGGTGACCTCGCAGCTGCAGATCACCTTCTACGCGGACGAGTTCCTGAGGCTGGTCGACGGCCATACGATCGGGGAGCTGGTCGACAAGCACGGGGAGATATTGAAGGCGGACGTCGCCTTGAAGACGTCGGGGGGGAACGAAGTTCCGGTCCTGGAATCCCTGGTGTGCCGCCTGGCCTCGCCGGCGGCGCGATAGGAGAACGATATGGTCGAGTTCTGCACGGTCTGCGGCACGAGCCTCCCCAAGGGAGACCTCACCGTCAAAAGCGGCAGCATCTTCACGAGCCACGATTACAACTGCCCCAGCTGCGGCAAGTCGGCCAACCCCGCCAAGAGCGAGGATGCGGCCGGACCCGAGGCGTCGGTCGACAGCGACCTCGTCTTCCGCAAGGGGAACGTCGAGTCGGCGTAGTCCGGGTTCCGGTTGATGGCAGGCGAGCGGAAAGGACCGAGCATGGCGATTCAGCGTCCCGGGAAGCCCAACACCCGGTTGGGCCCGCCCGCCGCGAAGGCTCCCGCCAAGGCGCCGACCCAGAGGGCCGCCACGGTTTCCAGGCCCGCCACGGGCCCCGTGCAGAAGCAGGCGGCGCCCGGCACCGGCCGCGGCGGCCGCGCTGCGTCGACGCGCTCCGTCGCCACCGTCGGATCCTCGCGCCCGGCGGCGAGGCAGCCGGCCAAGTCGAATACCATGATGCTGGCCGGCATCGGCGGCGGCGTGGTCGTGATCCTCGCGATCGCGTTCTTCGCGATGAGCGGGAAATCCGATAATCACGCACCACCCCCCTCCAAGGGACCGTCCAAACCCCAGGCCGTCGACGTCTCCGGCCTCGAGCGGGACGGGATGAATAAGTGCAACGAGGGGCTGGCGCTGATCCAGAAGAACCAGGCTCAGCTGGGCAGCCACGAACTGGCCGCCGGTCAGAAGCAGACCCTGATCTCCGACCTGGAGAAGGGCAAGAAGCTGATCGCCGACGGCATGGCGCTGCTCACGCAGGCCAACGAGAAGTCGAAGAACACTTATGACATCAAGCAGTACCAGGAAGCCCTGATCACCGTGCGCAAGAAGTTGATGGAGCTCAGGGACTAACAGGAGGCACCATGACGAACGAATCGAATCCGCAGCGGGGCACGGGCGTCCGCAAGCAGGCCACGGGCGTGCGTCCCGCCGTGCCCTCGCCGGCACCCGCGCAGAGACCGGCGACCGGCCGCGTTCCGGCCCAGGCGCCCGCAGCGAGGCCCGCGACGGCTCGCGTCCCGGCCCAGGCGCCCGCTGCACCGGCTCCGGCCGCCCGCACCGCGACGGCCCCGCGTCGTCCCGGCGGCTCCGCCCCCGGCGGCGCCGCCCGCCCGCCCCTGCGCTCCGGCTCCGCGCCGAAGCAGGGCAGCAAGGGCACGAAGTACCTCATGCTCGTCATCATCCTCCTCCTCGCCGCCATGGTCGCCTACGTCTTCATCCCGATCGGCGGCAAGGCGCCCCTCGGCATCCGCATGGCCCGCATGTGGGGCCTGCTGAAGAAGCCCGCCGCCGGCGGCGAAACCGCGGAGCCCTCGGAGCCCGGCGCCGTCACCCTCGACGCCAAATACAAGGCCGCCCTCGCGCTCCGCGCCCGCGCCCAGGCCTTCCTCGCCGACCAGGAGACCAAGTACAAGGACAACCCCGGCGCGATCAGCGACGTCGACGTCCACCGCATCCTGGGCGAGCTCGACGTGCTGCGCGAGCAGATCTATCTGAGCGTGGACGACCTGGTCAAGGTGATCGACGCGAACGGCAAGGAGGTCGCCGTCGACGCGGCCACGGCAAAGGAAGAGCACAAGAAGCAGAAGGCCCTCGCGATGGAGCTGGGCAACAAGGTGATCAAATGGAAGGGCCCCAAGGACCAGATCTTCTCGTCGGGGCCGGAGTTCACCGCGCAGAAGTTCAACACGCCCGCGACGGAGCCCGAGAGGAAACCCGTCGAGAAGCGGGATCCCAAGAGCCTGCTGACGGTCGTCGCGCCCGCGACTCCGAACGACATTCCCAAGCCTCCGAATCCGGCCCCCGCGGACCCGAAGCCGGCCGATCCGAAGCCCGAGCCCGAGAAGCCCAAGGAGGATCCGAAACCGGAGCCCGAGAAGCCCAAGCCCGAGCCGGAGAAGCCGAAGCCGGCCGAGCCCAAGCCGGAGCCCGAGAAGCCGAAGGAGGATCCGAAGCCGGAGCCGAAGCCCGAGCCCGAGAAACCCAAGCCGGCGGAGCCGAAGCCGGAACCAGAGAAGCCCAAGGAGGATCCCAAGCCGGAACCCAAGTCGGAGCCCGAGAAGCCGAAACCCGAGGAGCCCAAGTCCGAACCGAAGCCCGAGCCCAAGGCTGAGAAGAAGATCGACGTCGTCGTCGCCGAAGCCGACAAGCTGGTGCAGGACGGCTACCCGATGGCGAAGGACGTGATCGGCGCCGCGCGCAACCTCCCTTCGGACCCCGGGAAGCTCAAGACCCTGTCCATGAAGGTCGAGACCGCCCAGGCCTTCTTCATCAAAGCGCGCGACACCTATACCGGAATCAAGGAGAGCGCGCCGGAGTCCGCGGACGTCGCGGGCAAGCTCGCCAAGATTGAAAAAATCCTGGCGCTCTTGCAAAACGCTTCCGACGCGATAAACTCCAAGAAGTAACGTCCGGCGCGCGCCGGACCGGGACAGGGGGGGAAGAAGGATGAGAGGGGCAGGTCTCTTCGTCATCTCGTCGTTTGCGCTCGCCGCCATCGCCTGCAGCGCTCCGCCCCCGCCTTCCGTCAAAGCCCCCGAAACTCCCGCCGCGGTCGTCGATCCCGAGCCCGTTCAG
>Ga0137410_10000035_pt1 | contig 91887 bp, 79 predicted proteins | sample CZODoug1_16funga_FD_108878 | JGI IMG/M metagenome (GOLD analysis project Ga0137410, IMG submission 108878) | Vadose zone soil fungal communities from Angelo Coast Range Reserve, California, USA - CZODoug1_16fungal (Illumina Assembly) | ecosystem: Environmental > Terrestrial > Soil > Vadose zone... | reverse complement strand
TGCCCCACTCCCATCCGGTCGTCGGCCCGAACGGCTCGTACGTGATGCCGGCGAGCAGCGCCGCGCCGTTCACGGTGATTCCGCTTACCCGCCCGCTCGTGTAGCTGTAGCCGATGACCTGCCCCGACGGTGTCGTCAGCGATTGCAGGTGCCCGAGCGCGTCGTAGCTGTAGCCGGTCTCGAGCTCGACGGTGTCGGTCGTCTGCGTTCGTTGCGCCACGCGACCGAGCCCGTCGTACGTCCACGTCGTGGTCCCTGACCCGTCCTCGATCGAGGTGAGGTGCCCTGCGCCGTTCGTGCCCTGATCGTAGTGGAGCTCGATCGTCTGGTCTGCGTGCTCGATCTCCATCACGCGCCCAAGGGCGTCGTGAGCGTAGTCCGCGCTCGTGCTGCGCGCATCCGTCGCGACGTCCACTTGGCCTGCCGCGTCGTGCGTGAACGCGCTCGCGCCCGTGTCCGGGCTCGCAAGCGACACGGTGTCGCCGAACGCGTCCAAGCCGTAGCTCGTCGTGAGGCTGCGCGGGTCGGTGACGGAGAGCAGGTGATCGAGCGGGTCGTAACCGAACGAGGTGAGCTGCGTCGCGGCGTCGGTCATGCTCTTCAACCGATTGAGCTCGTCGTACGCGTAACTCGTCACTCGGCCCATCGGGTCGGTTGCGGCGAGCACGTTGCCGTTGGCGTCGTAGCCGTAGCTCACCGTTTGGCCGGCCGAGCCTTCCTCCTCCTCGAGCCGGCCGAGCGCGTCGTATTGCCGCGTCTTCGTGAGCACCAGCGTGTCGGAGGTGTCGTATACCGACTCCGCGACCACGTCGTCCGCGCCGTCGAGCGTGTACACGATGTGGTTGCCGTCGGTATCGATGATCTTCGTGAGACGGTGCGCGTCGTCGTACTCGTACGAGAGGAACGACGCGTCGGGCAGCGTCACTTTTTTTACCAAGCCCGTCGGCCAATACTGAATCGTCGTCGTTTCGCCGCCGACGTTTCGGCTCGTGAGCCGTTGCCGCGCGTCGTAGGTCAGCGTCGTGATCGTGCCGTTTGCGTCGGTGATCGTGAGCGGCAGGCCGTTGTCGTCGTAGCTAGAGAAGGTCATCTGGTTGCCCGCCGCGTCGGTGACCGTCAGCGGCTGGCCGCACGCGCCGCCCGCGGCGCATGCGTTGTACGAGAACGTGCTGGTGTCGCTCACATCGGTGCGCGGGCCGTCCATCGTGAGCACCTGCCCCGCGCCATTGTAGGTAAACGTCATGGTGTGCGACGCGCTCGTGACCGTGTCCGTCACCGTCTGCGTGAGCACGTTGCCGTGCCCGTCGTAGCTGAAGTTCGTGCGCCGGCCGGGCTCGTCGATCTGGGTCGGCAGACGGAACGTCGAGTGCCACTGCGTGGTAATCGTGCGCGCGCGCGGCGTGCCGTACGCCTCGGTGCGCGAGGTCTCGAGCCGGCGCGTCGTGTCGTACGCGTAGGTGGTCTGCGCACCGTTGAAGTCGGTGCGTGTGACGATGTTGCCGCCGGTGTCGTAGGTGGTACCGCCGCTGCCGCAGTCGAGGCACGGTTGCGCGTACGACGCGGGGCGGTACATGCCCGCCGCGACGGTGAACGTGAACTGCGTGGACGTGCCGAGCGGGTCCGTGACCGTGGTCGGCTGGCCGAGGTTGCCGTACGTAAAAGTGCGCGACGCCACGCCGCCTGCGTGCGACTCGCTCGTGACGCGGCCCGCCGTGTCGTAGACGTAGGTCGCGAAGCGCACGCCGTCCTCGTCGGTGATGCCGGTGAGAAGGAAGCGGTTCGACCCGTTCTCGTAGTGGTAGAGCTTCGTCTTGGTGTCGGGGTAGGTCACCGACGTGAGACGCTTGAGGGAGTCGTATCCGTAGGAAATGACGCCGTCGTCCGGCAACGTTACCGTCGCGAGCAGACCGTCGGAGTTGTAGCCGAACGCGAGCGTGTGACCGAAGGGACCGGTCACCGTCGTCAAGTTGACGCCGCTGTACGACAGCGTCGTAACCTGGCCGTTGAGCGCAGTAATGGAGATCAGACGGCCCGAGGTGTTGTAGCGCTCGACGTGGCCGGTCGGCAGCGTCACGTCCCAGCCGATGCCCGACACGGCTTGGAGCTTCGCTCCTGTGCCATTGGTGCCGTTGTTGCGCGTGCTCTCGTTGCCGCTCGCGTCGAAAATGCGCAGCGAGCCGTCCGCGGCTTGGAGCACGCCGGATGTTTGGGCGTTGCCGGAAACGATGGTGAGCCGGCGATCGTACGTGTGGCGCCAGAAGTCGCGGTTGTTCAGCGGTTCGGCTAACACGCCCGTCAAGTCGTGGGGCCAGTAGTAGCCCGTGCTCTTGTAGAAACGAGACAGCTCGAGCCCGGTCGCGGCGGCCACCAGGTAGTCATCTTCGCGCTGATACTTGGTTCCCGTGACGACCGACACGGGATTGCCGGCGCGGGTCGCGCAACACTCGGCGGGCAGATAACACTCCGGCCCGCCCACGGCGGTGCGCGACTTGTAGCCCGCCGGGCATTTCGCCGCGCGATCCTTGCGGAGCACGATGTCGAACTGCGACTGCGAACAGGTGCCGCCGATGTTGTAGAGGCGTTGCTTGTAGCCCGAGATCGTGATGTCGAGGCTCTGCTGCGGGGAGCCGCTCCAACATTGGTAGGTGCTCACGGATCCCCAGCCGCTGTCCGACGCGAGTGACGTCGTGCAGCCGGGATACATCGCGGCGATCCAATGGTCGGAAGCGTCGACCGCCGCGGACTCGCTGCTCGTGCTGTTGGAGGTAATGAAAGGCTCTGGGGTATTTATGCAGTACCCCGTACCTTGGGAAATCGTCCACGTTCCGCCGGTCACCTGACACCAGACGACGGCGTGACCCACGAAAGCGGCCGAGTCGTCGCACATCGAGTAGACCCACTTGTCAGGGCCCACTTGCGCGTCGGTGTATCCGGGCGCGGGCGCTCCAACGCCTGCGGAGCACTGCGCCATACCGCCGTTGCCGATGCAGTCCTCGGCCGCGCAATACCCGAAGCCGCCGGCCGCGCCTTGGCCGCCTTCCCACTTGCACTGGCCGCCGGTGGCGTGAGCCGTCGGTGCGATCACCAAAGTGGTCAGCGACGTGACAGTCAAGACAACCATCGCGAGCAACGCGCCGGCGCCGGTTGTCAGCGATTTCGCGTGTCGGTTGGCCATGGGGGAATCCTTCGTTTGTCGTGATGTTGGAATGCGTTCGCCGTGCGTGCTCGTCACTGGATCTGAACGTGCAGGGTCGCCGTTGCTGCCAGCTGCGGGACGATCAAGACGCTGTAGGTCCCGGCCACGAGGTTCGTGAGATTGAGCGTGGCCTGCGTCGTGCCGCTCGTCGAAGCGACTTGCGTGCCGCTGGGGCAGTGACCTGAATCGAGCTGCTGCTCCCCGAAGCAAACGTCAAGAGATACGTGCCCGTCACGGCGACCTTCGGGAGGTGAATAGACGCTCTCGGGCCTCCTATCGGGCCAGATGCGACCAGTCCGCCGGTGGGCGAGAAGACTTGGTAGCCGACGCTCGCTCCCGAAGGCGTCGTGGTCAAAGCTGACGTTTGCACGGTGATCCATTGACCCGTCGTTGCTTCGAACTCGATCACGCCGAACTTGTTTTGCTGATTGATGCCGACGTTCTGCGCGGTTCCGAGCTCCGCGTGCGCGTCCCTACGACGTTGGCTGCCGCAATGCTGCCGGGAACCACGATCAGGTGCCCGGAGCCGGGCGGCGCGAGGGATCGCGGAGCCCCCGTGGCACAATGGTCGATGCTGCATGTTTCGCTCCCGTTGCGAAGCTGTTACGAGGGACTGTCGCGCGTTGCTGCGCGCGGAACGAGGCAAACACCGTTTACCACAGGTCACCGTCGCTCTCTGTCAACTACCGGACATTGGCTAGCAGATGCAACGAAAAATTAACCGGGGGAAGTGGGAGCGTCACCGACCGTTTCTGGGCGAAATGATCAGAAAGAGGTATTGCCGCGAATTGGCAGCTCGGCGGGGTGCTCGCGTACTTCCGCAAGGTGCAAACCTCGCCGTGCGAGCTACCGGCTCACGGCGCCCGAGAGCGCTGCTGAAGCAACTCGAGTCGCGCTGACCCTTGATTGAGACACCGGCTCCTGGATAATCGCGGCGGGGGCCGGCTCGCGGGCATCGGTTGGGCTGCGGGCGCCGAACCGATGAGGTAAACGCTATGACGTGGTGGGGTTGGTGTGTCGTCGGTGCGCTGTTGCTCGCCGCGGAGCTATTCGCGGTCGATGCGCAGTTCTACTTGATCTTCATCGGCGCCGGCGCGCTCGTCGTGGGCTTTCTCGGCCTGATCGGCGTCGACCTGCCGGGCTGGGCGCAATGGATGACGTTCGCGGTGCTTTCCATCGTCGCGATGTTGACCGTGCGCAGGCAGCTCTACGAGAAGCTCCGCAGACGTCCACTCGGCAAGGTCGATAGCGACATCGCGCAGCTCGTGCTGATCCCCGAGGCGCTCGCGCCCGGCAAGTCGCTGCGCGTGGAGTATCGCGGCGCCGGTTGGACGGCGCTCAACGTCGGCGAGCGACCGATCCCCGCGGGCGAAGAAGTGCGGATCGAGGGCATCGAGGGGCTCACTCTGCGCGTGCGCATGAACTAGGCTATCGGGGCGACGGAGAATCCATGGACACAGCGTTGATATTCACTTTGGCGATCGCGGTGCTCGTGATCTTCGTGCTGATGAAGACGGCGACCGTGGTGCCGCAGCAGAGCGCCTACATCGTCGAGTTCGTCGGCAAGTACAGCCGCACGTTGCAAGCCGGGTTCCACATCCTCATCCCGTTCGTGGAGCGCATCGCGTACAAGCACACGCTCAAGGAGATGGCGATCGACATCGCCGAGCAGATCTGCATCACCAAGGACAACGTGCAGGTCGGCATCGACGGCGTGCTCTACATGCAGATCCTGGACGCGGCGCGCGCTTCCTACGGCATCGCGAACTACGAGTTCGCGATCTCGCAGCTCGCGCAGACCACGCTGCGCAGCCAGATCGGCAAGATCGAGCTCGACCGCACGTTCGAGGAGCGGGCCACGATCAATGCCAACGTCGTGAGCGAGCTCGACAAGGCATCGGAGCCCTGGGGCGTGAAGGTGCTGCGCTACGAGATCAAGAGCATCAATCCGCCGCGCGACGTGATCCAGGCGATGGAGAAGCAGATGCGCGCCGAGCGGGAGAAACGCGCCGTGATCCTCACGTCCGAGGGCGAGCGCGACGCGAAAATCAATCAAGCGGAAGGCGAGAAGCAGCGCGTGATCAAGGAGTCGGAAGCGTCGCGCCAGCAGCAAATCAACGTGGCGCAAGGCGAGGCCGAGGCGATTCTCGCGGTGGCGACGGCCACGGCCGAGGGCCTGCGGCGCGTGGCAGAGTCGGTCAGCACGGCCGGGGGGCGCGAGGCGATGCAGCTGCGCATCGCGGAGGACTACGTGACGCAGCTCGGCAACCTCGCGCGCACGGCCAACACGCTCGTGGTGCCTGCCAACTTGACCGACATCGCGGGCATGATCGCGCTCGCGACCAAGGTCTTCGACCAGACGCGGCAGGGCGGCACCCTTGCCGCTCCGCCGAGGTAGCGGGCATGTTCGTGATCTTCGGTTGGCAAAAGACGGTGCAGCCCAAGGAGTCGCTGCTCAAGACGGACTGTCAGCGCTGCGGCAAGGAGGCGTCGTGGCGGATCTGGCACGAGACCGAGTGGGTGTCGCTGTTCTTCGTGCGAGTCTTGCCGCTGTTCACGAAGCATCACCTCGCGTGCGAGGTGTGTCGCGATTCGCTGCCGCTCGACGCGTCGACCACGCGCCGCGCCCGTAACCGCCACGCGCTCGACGAGCGCGCGCGCAGCGAGCTGCACGACGAGCTCGTACGGCGAATCGAGAAGCATCAGTTCGGCGGCATGACCGAAGGTCAGCGCCGCTACCACAAGGGCAGCCGCGAGCAGCGCGCGCAGGACGGCGCCGGGCCGAGATGAGACGATGTCTCCGGTCTTCAAGAAGCTGAACCTCAAGGACCAGAAAGAAATCGTGGTCGTGGGGGCGCCCGCGAGCTTCGAGCCCGAGATCGCGTCGCTCGAAGGCGTGGCGGTGAAGCGCTCCGTCGGCGGCGAGCTCGCGTTCTCGCTCGCGTTCGTCACCAAGCAGAAGGAAGTGGACGCGCTCGCGAAGTCCGTGGGCAAGAGCGCGGCGGGCGACGCGGTCGTCTGGTTCGCCTACCCGAAGCAGTCGTCGAAGAAATACACCTGCGAATTCAACCGCGACAACGGCTGGGCCGAGCTCGGCAAGGCGGGCTTCGAGCCCGTGCGCATGGTCGCCATCGACGAGGACTGGTCGGCCGCGCGCTTCCGCCGCGTCGACTTCATCAAGTCGTTGACGCGGCCCGCGGAATACGCGCTTTCGGCAGGCGGCAAGGCCAAGACCGCAGCCGCCGCGAAGGCTGCGGCCAGGACCCGAGCCGGGGCCAAGCCTGCGCCCAAGAAGGGTCGTTGACGTTGCGGCGGCGCCTCGTCGCGATCTGCTCGGCGCTCGTGGTTTTCGGCTGCGCCCGGCCCTCGGAGCCGGTAACGCAGGGCACGGCGCCCGCCGCTCCGGCATTCGTCGGCCATGCGTGGACGCTCGCCGACGATTCGGCGCCGCGCGGCGCGTTGTGGATCTTCCTTCCGGACGGCACCCTGCTCCAGGACTCGTGCTTCGAGACGCATCGGCTGTCGCACTGGACGTCCGGCCCGGACGGCGCGCTGCGCTGGGAAGAAGACGGCGTCGAAATCCGCGCCACCGTCGTCGCAGCGACGGACGACGCGTTCGCGCTGCGCCTCGACCTCGTAGGCGGCGCGGAAGAGCGGCGCTTCGTGCGCGCGGCGGTGCCGTACGTTTGCGCCGACTTCCCGCGTTAGAGTAGCGACATGACTCGCAAGCATGCCCCGCGTCGCAGGAAGGTCGCGACTCGCAAGAAGGCGCGCGTGTCCAAACAGCCCCGCGCTCGCAAGAAAACGCCCGCGCGAAAAGCGAAGCCCGCTCCCAAAAAAACGGCGGCGCGAGCGCCGGCGGACGAACCGCCGCGCGGCCCCGGCTGGATCGACGTCGATATCCAGCGGCGCGTGAAGTGGCGCGACGGCGACATCGTCGTCTCCGTGCCCGTGAAGAGCGGCACGACGTGGACGATGAACATCGTGCATCAGCTGCGCGAGGGCGGCGATCCGGACTTCGAGGACCTCTACGTCGAGGTGCCGTGGCTCGAGCTCGTTCCGGGGCCGAGCGTCACGCGTGAGCAACGACTCGCGAAGCTCGAGCGGATGCCGCGCGGGCGACGCCGTGCGTTCAAGACGCATTCCCCGCCGGGCCCGTTGCCGTATCGGGCGCCGGGTGCGTCGCCCGACGTTCGCTACGTTGTCGTGGTGCGCAACCCGGACGAGGTTCTGGCGTCGATGCATCCATTCGTCGCGGCACACTCCGACGCCTGGTTCGAGCTCTGGCACACGCCGCGCGAAGTGTTCGTGCGCCCTGACTTCCACTCGTTCTATTACGACGTTGCGCAGCAGGCCTTCGCTCCGATGATCTTCGGCTTCGTCGCGGCCTGGTGGCCGCTGCGTGGGCGGCCGAACGTGCTGCTGCTGCACTTCGCCGATATGAAGCGCGACCACGACGGCTCTGTGCGCACGATCGCCGAGTTCCTCGGCTTGCGGCCTAGACCAGAGCAGTGGCCGGCGATCCTCGAGTACACGTCGTTCGGCTGGATGAAGGCGAACGAGCGCAAGTTCGAGATCCAGACGGCTGCCGAGGTCCCGATCCTCGACTCGGGTGCGATGGTGCGCAAGGGTAAGGTGGGCGCGGCGCACGAGGACGGTGTGACGCCCGCGATCTCGGCCGACACCGCCCGGCTCGGACGAGAGATCCTGACCGACGCCGCCGCGTTCGAGTGGTGCTACCGCGGCGGGCCGCTGCCGGACTGACGCCGCCTCGGCCTTCGGCTGGCTCGCGGCTCGCTGTGGCTAGATTTTTCCAATGACGGCCTTGTGAGTGTCGTCCGCTTTCTTCTGCACGCTCGAGGCGAGCGTTTGGGATTGGTTGTAGGCGCTCATGAGCGCCTGGATCTCGAGGTTGCTCAGGCCACCCGATGCGCGCAGGTTGCGTTGCTGAAAACCCTTGACCGTGGTGCGATCGGCCGCGCTCGTGATCGGGGCGCTGGCGAGCAGCTCATCCGCGCCGCGCCCCGATAGGCCGGCGGCGAGGAGCAGGCTTCGCTTGTAAGCGAGTCCTTGTGCGAGCTTGTCCCCGAAAGAAGTCTTCGGTGCGGTTCGCGGACGGGATGGCTGCGATGACAACCGCGCCGGGGCGGAAAAGGTGTTCCGGATCGCCATGACGGGACCTCCCGATCCCAGCTCGCGCACGCGACGTTGCGGCGGGGGCCTCTTTGTTGCCGTCGATGGTACCTTCAGCCGTTCAGCAACTCCATGGAATCGCGACGCTCGCGTCGCGCCCGCGCCGGTGAGACGAGACCGAGTCGCGGGTCATACCACTGCTTCGGCGGCGGTCCGGCCGCGCGGGCTGTCGCCCCGATCTGTGACCCTGGACACGCCGAAATGTGCGGTCCGTCACTAAGCTGGCGCGATCGCTATGCCGATCGCTACGAGTGTCCGCCGCGCCGTCTCGAGCGCGACCGTCGCCGCCGCGTTGCTCGCGCTTGCCGGCTGCGCCGGCCTGCGTCCGGAGGCGCCGTCGCCGGAGCCCGAGCGCGTGCCGATCGCGGAGGCGAGCCCGCCGCCCAAGGTCGTGACGCCGGCGCCCGCGCCGCCGCCGGTCGCGCCGCCCACGGCGAAGCCGCCGCCGCCCGCGCCGCGCAACGTCGTGGTGTTGTTCGAGCAGGGCACGGCAGGCTATGCCGACGTCGCCGCCGAGATCGCCGCGGAATTGCCCGACGCGCGTTACCGCACGCTGCTCGTGCCGATCCCGGCGGGCGCCGCGGGGTCGTCGGATCTTTTGAATCCGCTCGTCGCGCTCAAGCCGTCGCTCGCCGTGGCCGTCGGTCGCGAGGCCGTCATGTTCGCGCGCGCCAACTTGTCGGCCACGCCGCTGGTGTTCTGCCAGGTATTCAACTATCAGGAATTTCTGGAAGTCGGCCGCCGCGTTTGGGGCGTGAGCCCGATGCCGCCGCTCGCGCTGCCGCTGCGCGGCTGGACGTCGGTGAACCCGCAGCGGCGGCGCATCGGCTTGATCGTGAGCGACGCGCACTCGACGCTGGTCGAGGAGGCCGTCGCCGCGGCCGGCGACGACGTCGAGATCAAGCACGCCGTGTCGTCCTCGGATCGCGAGACCCTGTATCTCTTCAAGCGGCTCGCGTCCGAAGTCGACGGCTTCTGGCTCGTCCCCGACAACCGGATCTTGAGCCCGGCCGTGCTCCGCGATCTTCTGAGCTACGCCGTGGCACACGACGTGGGCGTGCTCGTGTTCAACGAGTCGTTGCTGCCGTGGGGAGCGCTGATGAGCGCGACCAGCACGCCCACCGACGTCGCGCGCGGTGTGCGCGCGGTGATCGAGCGGGTGGCCGCGGGCACCACGAAGGATCTGCCGCAGCTCACCCCGCTCGCCGAGACCAAGCTCACGGTCAATACGAGCGTGGCGGGCCGGCTCGGCGTGACCGGTGCGCCGCTGGCGCCGTGGGTGGTGCGTGACGCCGACTGACGCGCAGCCGACTGACGCGCAGCCGGCGGACGCCGCGCGACGGCCCGCGCGCGGGCGCAGCCTCGTAAACGAGGTCCTGCTCGCCGAGGTCGTGCTCGCGGCCGTGCTCGGCGTGTTCCTGCTCGTGGGCCTCGCGTGGACGTCGGGCTCCGTGATCCGGGACAACCTCGGGCAGTGGGCGTCGCGTTGGGGCGCGGAGCTCAACGAGCTCGGCGCGCCGTTCTATCACGACGAGCATGACGCCGTGCTCGGCGTCGAGCGTTTCATCGCCAAGTATCCCGAGATCGACCGCGTTACGTGGTACCGCGCCGACGGCGGCGCGCTGTTGGCGCTCGACGAGTCCGGCGCCGTGCAGGGCGACGCCGCGGCGCTCGACGACGCCGAGCGCGACGAGCTCGCGGCGAAGGCGGGGGCGGAGCCGCCCTATCTCCTCACCGAGAGCGGCGGCGGGCAGCGGTATCGGCTGTTGGGCCCGATCTGGACGGAGTCGTTCTCGGACGACGGGCTCTTCGAGCTCGATCCGGGCGGCGCCCGGACGTCCACCGAGCTGCTCGGCTTCGTGAGCGTCGACCTCGACTTCTCGACGTACGAGAGCGTGTTCCTGCCGCGGCTCGCGCTCGCGAGCGGTTTGCTGCTGCTGCTGCTCGGGTTCTCGTGGGCCGGCGGCCGGCTGTTCCTCAAGCGCGCGCTGGCGCCGCTGTCAGATCTACAAAAGCCGCTCGCCAAGCTCGCCCAGGGCGACATGAACGTCGAGTTTCCGAGCCCGCGGCACACGGAGCTCAAGGCGATCGTGGCCGCGCTCGAGGACACGATCCGCGCGCTGCAAAAACGCGAGAGCCGCCTGCTGCACCTCGCGAACCACGACCCGCTGACCGGCCTGCACAACCGCCATCGTCTGATCGAGGCCCTCGACGTCGAGATCGCGGAGTGTGCCGCGCACAAACGCCGCAGCGCGCTGTTCTTCATCGACCTCGACCAGTTCAAGTACGTCAACGATACCTGCGGGCATGCGGCCGGCGACGAGCTCTTGAAGCTCGCGGCGCAGCAGATCCGCCATGGCGTGCGCACCGACGACCTCGTGGCGCGCTTCGGCGGCGACGAGTTCGTGGTGCTGCTCAAGGACATCTCGCGCAACGACGCGAAGATCGTGGCGTCGCAGGTGCTAGAGCTGATGCGCAGCCTCCAGCACGTGGAGCAGGAGCACGTGTTTCACCTCCAGTGCAGCATCGGCATCGCGTCCATCAACGGTGACCGCTTCAGCGCGCACGAGCTCATCGCGCAGGCCGACATCGCGTGCCAGACGGCGAAGTCGCGCGGCCGCAATCGGCTCGAGGTCTACAGCGTGGCCGAGAAGCGCAGCGAGCAGATGGCGAAGGACGTGGACTGGATGCACCGGATCCGCGCCGCGCTCGGCAACGACGGCTTCGTCCTGTACTACCAGCCGCTGCTGCACATCAAGAGCGGCGACGTCACGCACTACGAGGCGCTGCTGCGGCTCAAGACCGACGACGGCGTCATCGGCCCGCTCACGTTCCTGCCGGCCGCCATGCGCTTCGGCCTCATGGCCGACATCGACCGCTGGGTGCTCGGCCAGGCGGCGCGCGCGCTCGCGGAGTTCGGCCGGGAGGACCCGCGCTTCTCGCTGTCGGTGAATCTCTCGAGCTTCGCGTTCGAGAACGAGGGCCTCGCGGGTTACGTGCGCGCGCTGCTCAAGGACCACGGCGTGTCGGGCGACCGCCTCACGCTCGAGATCACCGAGCAGCTCGCCGTGCGCTTCGCCGTGAAGACCGACCGCCAGCTCGCGGGTTTGCGCGACTTGGGCTGCCGCATCGCGATCGACGATTTCGGCACGGGCTACAGCTCGTTCAGCTATTTGAAGCGGCTGCCGGTCGACTACCTCAAGATTGACGGCAGCTTCATCAAAGGCCTGCCGCGCGACAAGGTCGACCAGAGCATGGTGCGGATGGTGGGCGAGGTGGCGCGCGCGGCCGGGATGCAGACCGTGGCCGAGTATGTGCACAGCGCCGCGGCGTTGTCGCTGCTCGCGAAGTACGGCATCGACTATGCGCAGGGCTTCTTCATCGGCCGGGCCGCGCCGCGGCCGCAGCAGGTCGAGATCGCGGCGCCGCGCGCGGCGGGTCAGGCGAAGTAGCCGTCAGTCGCGCGGATCATTCCGCGCTGCTCCCCAGTTCGCTAATATGCGGCGCAAGGTCGGAGCGCCGATGAAACCCAGTCACTTCGCTTACGTACTGTTGCTCGTGTGCTCGAGCGCCGCGGCCTGCGACTTGCCGGCGCTGGTCGCAATCCCCGAAAGGGCGGGTGACGACGTCGGGGACGTGCTGCGGGCCGTGCGGCGCTACTCGGATGCGATCGTCGCGTACGCGGGCTGCGTGAAGACGGAGCTCGAGGCCGCCGGCGGGGACGCCGCGCCCGCGTTCCAGAGAGCGGCGCTGATCGCGCGGAACAACCATGCCGTCGCCGAGGCCGAGGCCGTGATGAATCTGTACGCGACGCATATCGGTCCGACCGAGAATCTGCGGCTGGCGGAATACCTCGAAGCGGCGAGCAAGGACTGTGTGTTCAGCTCCTCGATCGTGAGGACCGGCGTCGTGAACGACGGCGCGGTGATCTTCTTTGGGCGCAACGAGCAGGCGTATCTCAGCATCCTCGAGCAGGCGTGCCCGGGGCTCGAGCGGCAGGGTGAGTTCGTGGTCGGTCCGGAGCGCCCGACGACGGGCATCACCAACGAGCAACGGCTCGAGCGGCGCATTTGCGATCAGGACCGCGTGTACCCGTTCCGCGAGGGCGACACGCGCAAGATCTTCGGCTGCAACCTCGGGCGGCTCTACCCGATCGCGGAGGCGCAGGCGCTCCAAATCCTCACGACGCTCGGCCCGAGCACGGCGGCCGGCGACGCGGCTCGCTGACCGCGCGCGAGCGAATCAACGCATTTCGGATCGGGGCGGCGAGAAAAGGAAATCGCGGGGGTGGGCGGGACGTGGGCAAGATCACGACAGGCTGACTTGACGAAGTAGCGGTATGGTCGATAAAATTCCGGATATATCTCCGGAGATCACCGTGAGTGCCTCGCACACCAAGGCCGTACGAAGTCACCGGCGCCGCCTCAAGCACCGGGGCCTGCAGCGGGTCGAGGTGCACGCCTCCGCGCCTGACGCGGCGCTAATTCGCCGGCTCGCGCGACTCTTGCGAACCGACGAGGAAGGTGCGGGTCGCGTGAGGCAGCAGCTGCGCGCGTCGATGGGCCGCGACGATACGCTTGGGCTCAAAGCGCTGCTCGCCGCGGCGCCGTTGCAAGGTGTGCAAATCAAGCGCTCCCGTGAACGCGTCCGCAAGATCGATCTGTGAGCTATCTGATCGACACGAACGTCATTTCGGAGGTCCGCAAGGGAGCGCGCGCAAACGCCAACGTCGTTCGTTGGTTCGAATCGATCGACGACACCGAGCTGTACCTTAGCGTCTTGGTGCTCGGCGAGATTCGCCAAGGCGTCGAGCGTGCGAGAGGGCATGACCCGGCCCGAGCAGCGACGCTGGAGAGCTGGCTGAGCCAGGTACGGGAGGCCTTCGGTTCACGAATACTCGGGGTGTCCCAGCCCGTGGCGGACGAATGGGGACGAATGAACGCGCTTCGGCCGCTTCCAGTGATCGACAGCTTGCTCGCCGCGACCGCGAAGGTGCACGGCCTTACGCTCGTCACGCGCAATGCCGCCGACGTGGCGGGTTCCGGAGCCGACAGCCTCAACCCGTTCGACGCGTAGAGCCGGCGCGAGCGGCCGCCACTCTGCGGCGCTACAGCGCCCCCGACTCCCGGTGCACGATGCGCCCATCGACAACCGTTAGCACGGAGTGGATCTGCTTGATCGCGTCGTCGGGTACCGTCTTCGAGTCGAAGTAGTCTCCGGAGAGCACGACGAGATCGGCGTACTTGCCGGCCTCGATGGTGCCGAGCAGCTTCTCCTCGTTCAGGAACCAGCCGTTGGCCGCGGTGTAGAGCTTGATCGCGTCGTTACGCTCGAGCGTCTGACCCGCGTTGATGAGCTCGCCGCGCGCGTTCTTGCCGGTGACCACGTAGTAGAGGCCGAGCCACGGATTCATCGGCGAGATCTGCATGCCGTCGGAGCTCATGCCCATGTGGATGCCGCTGTCCTTGAGCATCTTGAACGGCGGGCCGTTCTGCTGCGCCGTGCCGCTGATGTACCGCCAGCCGCCGAGCACGCTCACGCCGCCGCCGAGCGCCTTGAGCTTGTCCGCGTACTCCTGAGTGATGAACGGCACGTGCGCCACCACCCAGCGCAGGTTGGTGATGCCGGGCGCCGGCATCGCGGCGTTCACCTTCACCCAGCCGTCGATGATGAGCTTGAAGTCGCCGGCGGTGAGCGAGTGGTTCTCGTTGCGCCAACCGGCCTCGGCTACGAGCTTCGTTCCGTTCTCCCAGGCAGTGGACGCGTTCGTCAGGATCGCCTGGTTGCTCGCCGTGAATTCGCCGATGCCGACGGTCTTCAGCATGTCGGCGCCGTACTTCGGAAAGACATTGGCCAGGCGCGCCTTCAGGTGCGGCGTGCCTTCGTCGGCCTCCATGTGGAGGAAGTCGATCCTGAAGCGAGTGATGAGCTCGCCGTCGCGATACAGCGCGAGCAGCGCGTCGTACGCGTGGTACTCGTCGAAGTGCGCGGCGCCGTCGGTGTCGTCGTGCGCGGACGGGAAGCCGCCCTGGTCCAAGTGGGTCGTGATGCCGACCGTGGCTGCGTAGCGCATCGCGTCGCGCGTGCCGCGCTTCTGGTCGTCGAGTGTCTGCAGCTGGCGCAGCGCGTAGAGCGCCTTGGTGGTCGGGTTCGGCGTTTGGAAGCCGCCCGCGAGCGAGCCTTCGGCGCCGACCTCGATGCCCTTGCTCGCGAAGAACGCCTTGCCGAGGCTGTTCGTGACCGACGGGCCGGAGAACGACATCTGGATGTAGACGGGGTGATTCGGCGACACGGAGTCGAGCTCCGCGAGCGTGGGGAAGCGCGGCATCGCCGGCGGCGGCGTGAACTGGTTGATGTCGAAGCCGCCGATCGACGTGATCCACTCGCCGCGCGGAACCTCGGTTGTGCGCGCCTTGATCGCCGCGAGCACGGACTCGATCGAGGTCGCGTTCTCGAGCCGCGTGTCGTGACCGGGCCGCAGGCCCAGCAACACGACGTGGTTGTGGTTGTCGATGAGCCCTGGGACGACGGTGCGGCCCTTCAAGTCGATGCGCTGCGTGCACGCCGACGTCTTCGGCCGGCCGCCGACCACGGCGAAGCGGTTGCCGGAGATCTGCACGCTCGTGACCACGGTGTCGGCGGCGTCCAGCGTGTGAATCTTGCCGTTGTCCAGCACGAGGTCGCGCCCGAGCGGGCAGTCCGCCGCGTTCTGGGCGAACGCGGGCAGGGCAGCGAAGCCGACCAACAGGGCGGCGAGCATCGTTCTCGTTTTCATTCCACCAGTCCTCAGGTCTTGTCGGAAGTGCGATAGCGCACGTGCTGCGTGCGAAACGGCGCGGCCGCGGCTCGCGGCCCGCCGCGCGGCGTTCGGCGGCGCCCCTCGGGCTCGCCGCCCGTGCCCTTCGGCTGCCAGCGCGGCACGAGTTGCTGCTTACCGCTGCCGATCAGGTCCTCGCGGCCCATGCGCTTCAGCGCGGCCCGCAGCATCGGCCAGTTGTTCGCGTCGTGATAGCGCAAGAACGCCTTGTGCAAGCGCCGCACCTTGATGCCTTTCGGGACGCGCACGTTTTCCGAGTCGCGCGTGATCTTGCGCAACGGGTTCTTGCCCGAGTGATACATCGCTGTGGCGGTCGCCATCGGGCCCGGCAGAAACGCCTGCACTTGGTCCGCGCGGTAGCCGTTTTCCTTGAGCCACAGAGCGAGCTCGAGCATGTCCTCGTCGGTGGTGCCGGGATGCGCCGCGATGAAGTACGGGATCAGGTACTGCTCCTTGCCGGCCGCCTTCGAATACCGGTCGAACAGCTCCTTGAACCTGTAGTACGTGCCGACGCCCGGCTTCATCATCTTCGACAGCGGCCCTTCGCCGATCGCCTCGGGCGCGATCTTCAGGTACCCGCCGGTGTGGTGCTGCGCGAGCTCCTTCACGTACTCCGGCGACTCGATCGCGAGGTCGTAGCGCACGCCCGACGCGATCAGCACCTTCTTGATGCCGCGCAGCGCGCGCGCTTTTTGGTACAGCTTGATCAGCGGCGCGTGATTGGTGTTCAGGTTCGGGCACACGCCCGGATACACGCACGACGGCCGGCGGCACGCCGCCTCGATCTCGCGGCTCTTGCACGCGAGCCGGTACATGTTCGCCGTCGGCCCGCCGAGGTCCGAGATCACGCCGGTGAAGCCCGGCACCGTGTCGCGGATCGTCTCGATCTCGCGGAGCACGCTGTCCTCGCTCCGGTTCTGGATGATCCGGCCCTCGTGCTCGGTGATCGAGCAGAACGTGCAGCCGCCGAAGCAGCCGCGCTGGATCGTGACGGAGAAGCGAATCATGTCGTACGCGGGGATCTTCGACTCGCCGTACGCGGGGTGCGGCCGCCGCTGGTACGGCAGCTCGTAGATCGCGTCCATCTCGGCGCTCGTGAGCGGCACCGGCGGCGGATTGAGCCACACGTCGGACGGGCCGTGGCGCTGCACGAGCGCGCGCGCGTTGCCCGGGTTCGACTCCATGTGCAGGATCCGCGACGCGTGCGCGTAGAGCACCGGGTCGTCGCCCACTTGCTCGTAGCTCGGGAGGCGAATGTAGCTCTTGTCGCGGTCGGCGCTCGCGACCTTGCGCGTGAAGCGCACGACGGTGACGCCGGGCTCCTTCGCGGCTTCGGCGCGCGCGGTGGCCGCGATCTCGCTCTCCATCGCGTAGGGATCAGGGTGCTTGTCGACCGGGCCCGGCGTGTCGAGCCGCGTGGAGTCGATCTCGGTCCAGCCTTCGCCCGCCCGGTTGCCCAAGAACGCCGTGCCGCGGATGTCGCGGATGTCGGCGGGCTGCTGGCCGGCCGCGAGCCGGTGCGCGATCTCCACGATCTGCCGCTCGCCGTTGCCGAACACGAGCAAGTCGGCGCGCGCGTCGAGCAGAACCGAGCGGCGAACTTTCTCCTGCCAATAGTCGTAGTGCGCGATGCGCCGCAGGCTCGCCTCGATGCCGCCGATCACGATCGTCGAGTCGGCGAACGCCTCGCGCACGCGCTGCGCGTAGACGAGGACGCTGCGGTCGGGGCGCGCACCGCCGATGCCGTCGGGTGTGTACGCGTCGTCGCGGCGCACACGCCGGTCGGACGTGTAGCGGTTCACCATCGAGTCCATGTTGCCGGCCGTGATGCCGAAGAACAGGGCGGGCGCGCCCAGCGCCTCGAAGTCGACGGTCGAGCGCCAGTCGGGCTGCGCGATGATGCCGACGCGGAAGCCCTGCGCCTCGAGCACGCGCCCGACGATCGCCATGCCGAAGCTCGGATGGTCCACGTAGGCGTCGCCGGTCACGAGGATTACGTCGCATTGGTCCCAGCCGAGGGCGTCCATCTCGTCGCGGGTCATCGGCAGGAACGGGGCGGGCGTAAGCCGCTCGGCCCAATACTTGCGGTAGCCGAAGAGCTCCGGAGCGTTGAGGCGGGCGGCGAGGTTCGGGGGCTGCATTGGCGGAGGGCTCGAGGCCGAGCGTGGGATCCTGCTAAAACAATAGGATACCACCCGCGGTCGTGTCTCACTTTGGCCGCGCACCAGGGAAGGGTCTTCCGGCGTGTCTCGGGAAGGCCCTTCGAGGTGTGGCCGCCGCCTGCGATGAGGCCAACGGCCAAAGTAAGACACGACTCCACCCGCGCGCGGGCTCCGCGTCAAAGGCGCGCGGAGGAACGTGGGATGTGGCTCCGCGGAGAGTCAAGACGAGAATCTCGGCGTGGGCGACAGAAATGACTTTGGGATTTACCAATAACAAAAGGCCGCGTCCCACCTTCGATCTACGCATTTCGCCGCGCTTGAAAGTTCATGAATTTCTGGCCAATCTCACGACCGTCGCGATCTTCAAAGTAGAACTGTCAGCGACCTGACACTGCCGCTCGGCGGCCGCTGTTAGGCTGAGTCGAGAACCAACTAAGAACGCGCCGCACACAACGGCCTGCAATCCGATCGACGGGACTTCTCGGGGGGAGTTCGTATGTCTGGTAGCAACACCAATGATCGCTCGACCGCGGCCGCGCAGAGCGCGGGGCGGCTATGGTGACGACACGCTGATCGGCGGGACGGGGGGCGACAGCATCCTCACAGGTCCTGGCGACGATCTGATCGTCTTCGCGCAGGGCGACGGCGCTGACGTGGTGAGCGACTTCCTGGCGGGCGCCGGCACCGACGACGTGATTGACCTGCGCCAGCTCATCGGCTTCGACACGTTCGCCGACGTCCAGGCGCACTTGAGCGATACCGTAGGGGGCGCCCTGCTCGACTTCGGCGGCGGCGACTCATTACTTTTGCAGGGCGTAACCTCAACGTCGTTGGCGGCGGACGACTTCCTCGTCTAACCTTTCCGTCGAGACGGGATAACCGTTAATTAACTTGCCGTTCGGGACTGCGCCCATTTAGCGTGCAGTCTCGTACTAATTGGTGCTCTCCCAGGGGAACGACGATGGATCTGCCGCAACGGGCGAAGCGGGTGGCGGCGCTCGCCAAGGAGCACGCCGACTACGGCGACAAGCAGGGACGTCTTCATGACACGGTGGTCGATGCGCTGCATCGCGAGGGGCTCTTCGGGATGTGGACGCCGAAGTCCGTGCGGGGCGGGGCCGAGCTCGATCCCGTGAGCGCGCTCCAAGTCATCGAGAACGTGGCCTACGGCGACCCGTCGGCGGGCTGGGTGCTCATGGCCGCGGCGCTCGCGATCGGCACCGGCGCCGCGTATCTCGGCGACGAGGCCGTCCGAGAGCTCTTCGGCGGCGACCGGCTGCCCGTGATCGCGGGCCAGGGCACACGGCCCGGCACCGCGGTGCCCGAGAGCGGCGGCTTCAGGTTGACCGGCGCGTGGAGCTTCGCGTCCGGCATCAAGCACGGTACGCACATCCATACGCTCGGCGTCATCCAGGGTACCGGCGAGGCGCGGATCTTCGTGCTGCCGGTCAAGAACGCGACGCTGATCGACAACTGGGACGTGCTCGGGCTGCGCGCCACCGGCAGCATCGACTACAAGATCGACGGTGCGTTCGTGCCCGAGTCGTACACGCACTTCGCGCTCACCGAGACGCCGAAACGCGGCGGCTCGCTCTACACGATCGGCATCGTCGGCTTCGCGGGCATGTGCCATTCGGGCTGGGCGTGCGGCATCGGCCGGCGCTTGCTCGACGAGCTCGCGGCCAGCTTGCAGGCGCGCGGCGGCCGCGCGGGCACGCAGGCCTCGAGCGAGAGCTTCCAGGAAGGTTTCGCGCAGGCGGAAGGGACGTACCGCTCGGCGCGCGCGCTCGTCTACGAGACGTGGGCCGACGTGCGCGACACCATCGCGCGCGGCGACAAGCTTTCGGTTCGCCAGCACACGCTGATCCGCCTCGCGATGGGGCACATCCAGTGGGCCTGCCAGGAAGTCGCCGCCTTCGTGTACAGGTCCGCGGGCACGATGGGGCTGCGCGCGGGCACGATTCAACGGCTGTTCCGCGACATGAATGCGGGCACGCAGCACGTCGTCTGCTCGCCGCCGGTGTTCAGGCAGGTCGGCCGCGAGCTCGCGGGCCTCGCCGAGGGTCAGACCTGGCGATTCCTCGAGCTCGTCGACGCGCCGAAGCGCTAGCGCATGAGCGTATTCGTTTCGATGCTGCGCGGCGTCAACGTAGGCGGTAACAACCAGATCAGGATGGACGGGCTCAAGGACCTCTACGAGTCCGTCGGGCTCCGCGACGTCCGCACTCTGCTCAATAGCGGCAACGTGCTGTTTCGCAGCAACCTGAAGGACCGCGCGCGGCTCGCGAAGCGCCTGGTGCAGGAGATCGAGCGGCGCTTCGACCTCAAGATCGAGATTCTGCTTCGCACGTTGCCGGAGCTCACCATGCTCGTCGAGCGCGGCCCCGCGCTCTCCGAGCGCCAAGACCCGGGCAAGCTCCACGTGATGTTTCTCGCGGGCGTGCCCGACAAGAAGGCCCAGGCGGCGTTGCTCGAGGCGCATCGAGGCCCGGAGATCATCGAGATCCGCGGCCCGGAGCTCTATCTCTACTATCCGAACGGCGCGGGTCGCTCGAAGCTCACGAACGCCTTCATCGAGGCCGAGCTCGGGCTCGCCGGCACCGCGCGCAACTGGAACACGGTCCGCAAGCTCATCGAGGCCGGCGAGGCCCTCGACGCCGGCGGCGCGAAGGCCGCCGCTCCGGCTCAGTCGCGCGTCGCTGCCGTGGGCCACTCGGCATCGAAGGGGAACGGCCGCACCTCGGTGTTGAAGGTGAGGTAGCTCACCATCTGGTGCGTGTAGGCCGCGAGAGACTGGCCGAAGTTCTTGAGACGCGGGTTGGTCTCGCCCGTGAACAGCACGTGCAGGAATTGCAAAATTACGACCACGGCCGTCACCAAGCGCGTGACCTCGTAGAGCACCCACATGATGATCATGAACACGAGCCGCAGCCACGTGGAGCGCGATTTCACGTGCTCCTCGAACGCACGGCCACCCGTCGGGGGCTGTTGAGCGTAGTCGCGCGGGGGTTCGTCTACCATGTTGGCTCCTGCTTTGACCTGTTCCGAACGCCGATGTTAACCCTCATAGCCGGTCGAGCCATCTCGCCGTGAGCGTGGCGCGCGACGGCGCGAACGCGGCGAGCGCGGCCCGCGCGTAGGGCGCGAGCTGCCGGGCGCCGTAGCTCAAGAAGCCCACGCGGCGAATCTCCTGCAGCGACTGCCGGTAGTGGTCGAGCAGGCCCTCCGACAGCACCGTGCCGCTGCGCCCGAGCGCCAGAGCCGCCGACTTCGACAGCACGCGCACGCGCTCCGGCAGCTCGCTCACCGCCGAGATCGCGAGCAACGACGACATCTCGAAGACCGAGCGCTGCTGCGCGGCGGCCTCGTCGCGCAGCTCGCGCCAAACCCCGACTACGCCCTCGCGCGACGGCAGCTTCGGCGCGGGCAGCTGCCGCACTTCCGCCGCGAGCTTGGTCCACTCTTCGCGCAGGCCGGCGACGTCGAGCGGCGGCGTGTTGACCGTGCTCGCGAGCTGGGCGGCGCTGCCCTCGAGGCCGCGCAGCAGCTGGTCCATCGTGGCGAACGACTCGTCGGAGCGCAGCAGACCTTCCTCGCGCAGCGCCGCGGCGATCTCGGGCAGGAGCTGCCGGCCCAAGCCGCAGAGGTCGGCGAGCGCCGCGAGCACCCACACGGGCGACGCTCGAAACGCGAGCACGCCCATGAGCTCGATGCCGTTGCCGGCCGTGCGCCGCAGCAGGAAGTTCTCGACCGCGCGCTCGGAGGGTACCGACGCCGGGACCTCGCCCACTTCCTCGATGAGAAAGCGCAGCGTGACGTCGACGAGGTTGCGATAGAGCCGGCCGCGGCGCACCCCGATCGGCAGCGCCACGTGGGCGATCTCGCGCACCATGCCCGCACTCAGCGCCGACACCGACCGAACCGCGCGCTCGGGCAACGTGAGCGCGTAGCGCACGTCACGGCGGCGGCCGAGCGTCCTCAACTTTTCCTTGATCGGCACGTCGCGCCTCACTCGAGCCGCAGCACGGTCGCGGGATTCGCGCGCGACGCGCGCAGCGCTTGGCTGCCGACGGCGGCCCACGCGATCAGGACCACCACGGCGAGGCTCGCGAGAAACGGCAGCGGCGTCCACGGCATTCGCTGGATGAACACGCTGAGGTATGCCTGGCCCGCAAAGTACCCGAGCGGCCACGCGAGCACGTTGGCGATGACGACGGGCTTCGAGAAGTCCTTGATCAGCATCGCGACGATCTGCCGCTTGCGCGCGCCCATCGACTTGCGGACGCCGATCTCGTGCGTGCGGCGGCTCGCCACCTGGATCGCCATGCCGAACAAGCCGATCACCGAGATCACGAACGCGAACAGCGCGAGCCCCGCGGACACCTGATTCACGCGCGCGAATTGCTCGTAGCTCTGGTCGAACATCTCGTCCATGAAGCGGCGCGTGAACGGCGCTTGCGTGGCGAGGCGCCGCCAGGCCGCCTCGGCGGCCGCGACGCCGGCGGCCACGTCCTGGGGCGCGAAGCGCACGATCATGTTCTGCATGCCGCCGCTGGGTTGGAGCCGATACATGTTCGACGTCGCGCCGAAGCCGCGCAGGAACAACGGCCGGCTCTCGACCACGCCGATCACGCGCATCGCTGCCGCCTGGTCACCCAGGGCCGCGGGCACGTAGACGATCTGGTCGACGGCCTCCTGCGGCGAGGCGAAGTTGAGCTGTGCCGCGAGCACGCGGTCGATCACGATGTTCACGGTCGGCCGCGGTGCGCTATTCGAGCCTTGCGGTGAGTCCTGCGGCGGCATGTCGTTGTGGTCGCGGTCGAAGACGCGGCCCGCGATCAGCGGAATGTCGAGCGTCGCGAAGAAGTCGTACGCGACGGCGTTCTGGAACGCCGTCTTGAAGCCCGCGGCGGCTTCGGGCGTGCGCGACAACAGCTCGAGGTTCACGTTGTCGCTCCACGGCGCCGAACCCATCGCCGTGACGCTCTTCGCTCCCGGCAGCCGCTCGAGCTCCGCGATCAGCACGTCGCCCGACACGCCGGTTACGGGCGTGAAGTTGTTGACGACGAGGTGCTGGTCGCGCGTGGCGCCCAACGCCGTGCGCTCGAGCTCGGCGTTCTGCAGATACATCACGAGCACGGCGATGAGGAGAAAGCTCGCGGCCGCGAACTGCGCGCCCACGAGGATCGTCGAGGCGAAGCGCGGGCCGATCCGCACACGGCCGAGCCGCAGCGCCTCGATCGGCCGGACGCGCGACAGCACGAACGCCGGATACGCGCCGCCGAGCACCGTCACGCCCGCGAGCAGCGCCGCGATGAACACCCAGAAGCGCGGCGAGCCGAGCAGCGCGAGCCGCATGTCGATGCCGACCGCGTTGCGCACCACCGGTGCGACGAGCTCGACCGCGACCACGGCGACGGCGAGCGCCGCCGCGGTGAGCAGCGCCGCTTCGAGCAAGTATTGACCCACGATCTGGCCGCGATGCGCGCCGACGACTTTCCGCAGGCCGATCTCGCGCGCGCGCCGCGCCGCGCGCGCCGTCGCGAGGTTCGCGTAGTTCACGCACGCCACGAACAGCACGAGCGCGCCGAGCGCGAACAGGAGCGTCGTGATCGACACCCACCGGCCCGCCTTGCCCAGGAGCTGCCCGTCGAGCTGGGCCACCATGAGCCCGGTGACAGGCACGGCGCCGATGTCGACGTTCGCGAGCTCGAGCTGGTCGGGCGGCACGCGGCGGCGGGCGAAGTCCGCGAGCCGCCGCTCGAGATCCCGGCCGGTGAGCGAGCCGTCGCGCTTCAACATCACGTAGGTCGTGCAGCAGTAGCCGCCGAGCCAGTTCTCGCGCTGCGGCGGGGGCGCAGCGTCCGGCGCAGCGGCCGCCGGATCGGCCGAAGGCTGCGGTGGCGCGCCGGCCGCCGGCGCCGCAGGGGTACCGCCGGCTTGGGGTACGCTGCCGCCCGCCTGTTGCGCGGTGCCGCCGGCTGGGGTGGCACCGGGCGGCGCGGCGCCGGCCTGCGGCCTCGGCCGATTGATGACCTGGCGCAGCCGGTCGTAGAGGTCGTACGACGCCATGAGCTCGAACGGCATCGACGCCGACGGCCCGGTGGCCATGTGCGACGGCTCGGGGATCTTGGCGATCACGCCCGTGACCGTGGCGTCGAGGAGATTGCCGCCGAGCGTTACCGTCTTGCCGAGCACGTCCGCGGTGCCGAACAGCCGCACCGCCGCGGCTTCCGTCAGCAGCACGCCGTCCGGCGAGCGTAGGGCGGTGCGCGGGTCGCCCGCGACGAACGGCAGCGGGAAGATGTCGAGGAATTCGGGGTCGACGGCCGCGGCGACGAGCCGGTTCATGCGGCCCTCGGCCGACACCGAGGACTGGCGGTTCCACACGTTGGCGCGGGCGATGGTTTCGAGCTCCGGGAAGTCGATCCGCAAGTACTTCTCGTAGAGCTCGGTGGTCTGCGGCATCTTGCCGCTCGCGATGCTGCCGTCCTTCAGCGCGAGGCTGGCCGTGATCACGTAGGTGCGGCCGGCGTTGGGGAAGCTTCGCTCGCTGCTGCCCCAGTACGCGGACACGGCATACGCGCCGACGAACGCGACGAGGCCGAGAGCGAGCGTCAGGACGTTGACCGCCGCGGTGAACGGTGCGCGCCCGAGGTTGCGCAGCGCGATCGTGAGATAGTGGCCTAGCATCGGTCAGATCCTCGCTTGTGCGGCGCCCACGATCCGGCCGTCGAGCAGATGTACGATGCGGTCCGCGCGCTCGGCGCACGCGGGCGAGTGCGTGACCACGATCACGGTCGCGCCCTCGCGGTTCAGCGTGCAGAGCATGTCGAGCACCGTTGCCCCGTTGCCGCGGTCGAGGTTGCCCGTGGGCTCGTCGGCGAGGATCACTCGCGGATCGTTGACGAGCGCGCGGGCGATCGCCACGCGTTGTTGCTCGCCGCCCGACAGCGCCTCCGGGTAGTCCTTCGCGCGCAGGTCGAGACCCACCAGCTCGAGCACCTCGCGCACCGCCGTGCGCCGCCGAGCTCGCGGCGCGGACTGATAGCGCAGCGGCAGCTCGACATTCTCGTAGACGCTGAGCTCGGGAATCAGCTGGAACGCTTGGAAGATGAATGCGATGTTGCGCTTGCGGAGCTCCGTGAGCTCGCTCTCCGAGCGCCCCGCGAGGTCTTGATTCGCGAACAGGTAGCGCCCGGTGGTCGGGGCGTCGATCAAACCCACGATGTTGAGCAGCGTCGTCTTGCCGCAGCCCGAGGGGCCCATGACGGCCACGAACTCGCCCCGCTCCACGCTCAAGTCGATACCGTCGAGCGCCGCGCGCTCGGATTCGGCCGGCGCGTAGCGCTTGGTCACAGCCGACAGCTCGATCACCGTTTTCCTCCCGCCTCGCGGGGCCGGACCCCATCGGATCCGACCCCGCGGCCTACCCCGGAGCTCGCCCCGCGCGCCTGGATTATCCGCCGGCGCCGACGCTCGCTCGCCCGTTCCCATGGCAGGTTTCGTGCCAGTGTGTCATCGAAGACGTAACTCATTGTGTGGCCGCGGAATGCTGGCGAGCGGCGCGGGGCCGCGCCGGGAGCGCGGTTCGCGCGCCGCGCCACTAGTTGGTCGAAACCGGCACCGCGGTCGCGCCCCAGGCTCAAAAGCCGCGGCCGGCCCGCCATCCTGGCGGTCGCGCCGAAGGTGTCCAGCGCAGGGGCATCATCGGTCGTGATCGCGTTCCTCGTCGTGGTTCCGCGAGCCGCCGATGAATCCGTTGAGCATGCCGCCCCAGCCGAGCCCGCCCGTGAGCCGGCCGAGCTGCTCCGGGTCGAGCGGGCCAGCCACGTTGATGAACACGGCGTCGCTGTCGTCGACCACCATGACCACGAACCCGGCGATCTCCGCCTTGGGGGCTTTGGGGTCGCCTGGCTTCATGTAGATGCGGACGTTGTCGTCGCCGTCGTGCACGTACACCGTGCGCTGCCAGCCGTCGCCTTCGAGCTTGCGCGATGCGTCCGCGATGAACTGGCTCACCGCTTTCACGGAGGCGTCGATGTTTTCGTAGACGAGCACCCGCACGCCCTTGAGGCTCGCGATCGCCTTTGCGGCTTCAGGATCGTCTTGCTTCGCGGCTTGCGTTACCCAGCCGAGCATCATCGGGTTCAGGTCGATCTGCACGGTCGGCTCGGCGTCGAGCCCCGGAATCTGGCCGAAGTCGAAATAGCCGTTTTGGGCGCGCGCCGCTCCACAGAGTGTCAGCAGGGCCGTTGCGGCAAAGGAAAGTCGAGTCGTCATGTCGTCAGCCTCCGGTGTTCGTGCGCTTCGCCGACTCGCGGAGCGAGTTGCCGCTCACGGTCAACGCTTCTTGCAGCCCGCCGCCGATGCGGTCGCTCACTTCCTTGTGCGTGATCGCGGCGCTCTTCTGCATGTACTTCATCGCGAGCTCGAAGTCCGCGACCGCGGCGGCGCGCTCGTCGGGTGCCGGCGCGGGCGGCTCGGGCCGGTGCCACAGCAGCAGCGCGATCATGGCCGCCGCCGCGGCGCTCGCCGCCATCGCGAGCGCCGGCCAACGCGGCAGCGCGGGACCGGAGATCCGCAGCAGCTTGCGGCGCAGGCCGGCGGGCAGCGGCTCGGGCCGCGCGCGGCGCAGCGCCGACTGCACGTCCCTGGCGCGCTCCACGGCCGCGCGCAGCCGCGCGTCGTCGCGCACCGCGGCCCGCATGCGCTCGCGAGGCGCGCCGCGCAGGCTGCCGTCGGCGTAGCCCTCGATTTGGCTCCAAGCCCATTCGTTGTGCAGATCCTTCTCCGTCATGAGCGTCGCTCCAGTCGCTCGCGCAGCCGGCGGCGTGCGCGGTGCAAGTAAACTTTCACTTGGGTAGTGCTCAACCCGAGGATTGCGGCGCACCCCGCCCCGTCCACGCCCTGCAAGTCGAACAGCACCACGAGGCTCCGTTGCGGCTCCGGCAGGGTGTCGAGCAGACGCTGCACGTCGGTCTCGAGCTCCCGCTGCGCGTAGTGCCATGCCGGGTCGCGATCGTCGCTCGGCTCCGGAGGCGCTTCTTGCTCGTGGCTCACGAGCCGCCCCGATTTGCGGAACCGATCGAGGCAGGCGTTGCGCGCGACCTTGAACAGCCACTCGCGGGGCTTGCGGACGCCGCCGCCTTGCTGCCAGTAGCGCAGGAACGTCTCCTGGACCACGTCCTCGGCCTCGCGCTCGTCGCGCAGCAGCGTGCGAGCGAACCGGTAGACCGCACGATCGTACTGCAGCACCGCGAGCTTGAAGCGCAACGACGACAACGTCTTGGCGGGCTCTGCCTTCTCGTGCGCCGCCGCCGGTTCGTCGGGTTGCGATGTTCGTGCCACTTGCATTGCCGTTAATCCACGCCCGCAAAGACGGCCCGCGGAAGGCTTTGGTTACAGCGGCGCTCCGGCGTGCGACGAAGGTCTCGCGCCGCCCAGCGCACTCTTGCGTTTTGGCGGCCGAATAGGCGACGCTTAGACCTGGTCCCACAATCCAAAGGAGGTGATCCCATGTCTAGTGAGATTCTTGGGGTTTCGATTGAGCTTACCCACGAGGGACTCAACACCTAATCCTCGGGATTGGAGAGACCCATCTCACGGAGGGCCGCCACGCGCGGCCCTCTTTGTTTCGGCCCCGGTGTCAGGCACCGGGTCCAGGCACCGCCGGTGCCGGGCACCGGTCAGGTGACCGGCGGCACCTCGCCGATGACGATCCGGGCTGGACCCGCGTAGCGGTGCGGCGGAATGGGTAAGTTGCGCGGGGCCGGGCCGCGTATCACGCGCCCCGCGTAGTCGAAGCCCGATTGGTGGCAAGGGCAGATGAAGCCGCCGGGCCACCAGTCTCCGACGATCTGCTTGCCGTCAACGCCGTGTTTTTGCGGCACGCAGCCCAAATGGGTGCAGACGCCCCGCAGCACGAGGAACTCGGGGTTGATCGCGCGGTGTCGCGGGTCGACGTAGGCAGGGTCGACGTACTCGGGGTCGGTGTTGGCGTCGAGCACTCGCCCGTCGGTGGCCGCGAGCGCCGCGAGCATCTCGGGAGTTCTGTGCAGCACCAACATCGTCTGGCCGCGGTACAAGTGGGCGGCCACGTCTCCCGGCGCCAAGCCGCTCAAGTCGACCTCGACCGGCTCGGCGAGCGACCGCGCTCTCGCGCTCGGCAGGAAGCTCCTGACGAACGGAATCGACGCGAAGAACGCGGCGACGCCGCTGAGCATGCCGAGCGACTTTCGCAAGAAGCCTCTGCGGTCCATCCCGTACCTCCCGACTCACGCGAGTGATGGAAAATACCCGAGCCGCTGAGCGATCGCGCTAACAACTGGCGAGTTTGGCCAGCGTTCCCCTCGGACTCGCGCCGCGACATGCGGCTTCGTCCGCAGGACATTCAACCACTTGCATCAGATACGGCGCGCTGGCATGGAACCTGCTAACGGTCGAGTGGGGTCTCCCGTCGGTATAGCTCCGGATCGGTCTGACCAGCCGGAATAGAGCCGACTGCTGTTTTCTTCCTCCCCATAGAAGCCCCAACGGCAGCCCGGCGGGAGGCCCTATCGAGTCGAAGGCTCGATGCGAGCGCGCTTGGTCATGATGTAACAGGGTCGATCGGGAGTAAATGAGATGGCTGGTCCGAATTGGTTTTGGATCTTCATGATGTTCGCGATGGTCTGTTGGGTCGTGAAGGGCCGTCGTGGACGGTACGGACGCGGCTTCGACGACGGATTCGGTCGTCCGCCGCAGCACGTCGCGAAGCAGATCGAAGTCGCGCTCGCCGACCGCGACGCGACGATCAACAACCTCGAAGAGCGCGTGCGGGTGCTCGAGCGCATCGCCACGGATAGCTCGAGCCGGCTGAGCGACGAGATCGACCGGCTGCGCGCATAACGATCGCCGGCTGCGCCGGCGCGGCGCGCTCGCCGCCGCCGGCGCTAGTCGCCTCCGGCGGATGCCTGGCGAATGGGACGCAGGGGTGCGGTCTGCGTGAGCCAGGCGTCCACCCGCTGGGGCGTGCCGGACGCGAGCCACGCGAAGACGATCCGGTGCCATAGCACGCGCTCCACGTACTCGCGCGTCTCGTTGTAGGGAATGTTCTCGATCCAGATGTCGGTGTCGACGCTTTCTAGCGGCAGCCACCGCTCGGCCGCCGACTGGCCCGCGTTGTAGGCCGCGAGCGCGACGGCCGTCTGTCGGTCGAAACGGTCCGTGAGATCGCGCATGTGCCACGCGCCGAGCTGGATGTTCATCGCGGGGTCGAGCAGGTCCACGGTGCCCGGCTCTGGGTGCCGCCACGCCCGTGCGGTCCGCACCGCCGTATCGGGCAGGAGCTGGGCGAGCCCCACGGCGCCGGCCGGCGACACCACATCCGAGCGAAACAGGCTCTCCTGCCGAATCATCCCGTAGAGCAGCGGCGCGTCGAGCGACGCGAGCCCGGCGGCGGCGTTGACCTCGGCGTCGTACGGCCGCGGATACAGCAGCGCGTAGTCGTAGAACACGCGCTGCTCGGTCGCCATGGCGACGGAGACGTCGTGCCATTGCCAGCTCGCCGCGAGCGCGACGGCTTGGGTGCGCTCGGCGTCCGTCAGCGCGCCGAAGGCCGCTTGCCACTCGCGGAACGCGGGGCCGCGCATACCGCAGAGCTTGAGCTCGCGCGCGCGCACGAACCCGGGCCGCGCGCCCAGCGCTTCGATCTCCTCCGGGTGCTGCTCGAGTCGCGACGGATGCGGCTCGGCCGGCCGGCCGAGGCGAGCGGCGGCGTTCGCCGCGTAGAAGTTGTCGCTCGGCAAGAGCGCTTCGTAGAGGTCGCTCGCGGCATGCTCGTCGCCCAGCGCCGCCGCCGCGCGGGCGCTCCAGTAGCGCCAACGCGCCGCGCCGCGCTCGTCGTCCGACATCGTCGCGATCGAGCGCTGCACCTGCAGCCAATCGCGTGTCCAGAGCGCGGCGCGCGCCTGCCAGCCGCGCGCATAGTCGTCGAAGGCGGCCGAGGGAACGTCGTTGAAGAGCTCGAGCGCTTCGGCCGCGCGCCGGTCCCACGCGAGACCGAGCGCGAGCACGAGCGTGTAGCGGGCGGCGGCGGGCGAGTCGCGTCCGACGACGGCGAGCAAGCGGTCGTAGCGCGCGAGCGCGGCGCTCGCGTTGCCGCGCGCGAGCTTGCGCCAGCCCGCGGCGAGCGGCGCGCTGTCGAGCTCGCTTGTGAGATTCGGATCGGCGAGCACCGCGTCGAGCGTGGCCGCGGGTTTGTCGAGCATGTCGGCCCAGCGCGTGAGCGGGGCGGCGCGGCCGGCGGGCAGTCGGCGCGCGATGCTGCGCGCGAAGTCCGTCTGGCCGATCGCAAGCAGCCGCCGCACGCGCTCCTCGACGAGCGCGTCGGTGAGCCCGTCGCGCGCGCGCAGCCAGTCGAACGCTTCCTCGCACTCCGGCGGCAGTCGTTGCGGCGTCAGCCACTGCTCCACGACGTCCGTCTCGAGGTCCGTCGTTCGCTCGAGCGCGATCCGCGCTTCGAGCCATTGGCAGCGCAGCCGTGTGTCGGCGACCGGAGAGGAGTACTGCTCCGCGAACGTCGACCACTGGGCTCGGGCCGCGAGGCTCCGGAGCCAGGCACGCCGCAGGTCGGCAGCCACGGGCTCGCCGGCGTGCGCAGCCAGGAACGCGCGCGCGTCCTCGTCGGCGGCGAGTGGGTCCACGCCCTTGATCTTGCCGAGCGCGCGGATGAGCCGCGCGCGCTCGAGATACGAATACAACGGATAGGCGCGGAGCTCGGCCGGATCGGTGAGGCTCGGCAGCGGAGCACCGGTCTCCGCGGCGGCATAGGCCAAGACGAACAATTGCCGCGGGGCGGCCAGTGGGTCGTCGTCGGCGGCGAGGGCGGACGACACGCCGAAAGCCGCGACGGCGAGCGCGGCCACGAGTGGCGCGGTCAGTCTGTGGAAAACGGCCGGCATGGCCCGAGCATATGACAAGCGTTCCGGCCGGTCACTTGGCTCTGGGGCCTAGCGGGAGGTCGCTGCCCGGGCGCCGGCCCGGCCGCCGGGCTCCAACCACCTCGCCGGGGCGCCTCCGGACGGGACGGCCGTCTGTGACGCGGGAAATGGATTTTCCCTACCGGGGCGCGCAAAATGCCCTTTTGCCGACACGCCAATGGACCGGCGTTGGAGAAGAGGTTATGGGTCTCGCGATGAATCCCCTGCAGCTCCTGATCATCCTCGCGATCGTTGCGATGATTTTCGGCACGAAGAAGCTGAAGGACGTAGGCAGCGACCTGGGCGGTGCGATCAAGAGCTTCAAGAAGGCGATGAATACCGGCGAGGACGAAGAGCCGGCGCCGAAGCAGCTGACGCGCGAAGACGAGCCGAAGCAATAATCGCCAAAGAAATAATCCCCCGAGTAATCCTCGAAGGTCCCTCGACTCACGCGACGCGGGCGGCGCATTTCGCCCCCGGCCTTTCTATATGCAGCTGTTGACAGCCGTCCCTAAGTTTCCGTTCATGAAGTATCGCCGCGTGGCGCTCACCGCGTCGGCGACGGTGAGCTTGATCTCCGTGTTGTCCCTGCTGATCTTCGGCTTGAACCTCGGCATCGACTTTAGGGGTGGTGTCATCGCCGAGGCGAAGTACAGCGCTGAAGCCAATCTCGAATCGATCCGCACGGATCTCGAGGCCGCCGGTTTCGCCAACCCGCAGGTGCAGACGATTGGTTCAACCTCCGACGTGCTGATTCGGTTGCCGCCGCTCAAGGACATGAGCGACCCGGACCAGCTCCGGCAGCGCCTTCTCGACATCTTGAGCGCGCGCAGTCCCGGCGTGACCCTACGGCCCCTCGATTTGGTCGACGGTCAGGTCGGCGCGGACTTCGCCGTGAAGGGCGTTGTTGCGCTCGTGATCGCGCTGCTGCTGATCTTCGTGTACGTGATGGTGCGGTTTCAGTGGAAGCTCGCGCTCGGCGCGATCATCGCCACGCTGCACGACATCACCGTCGTCGTAGGGGCGTTTTCCCTGTTTCGCTGGCAGTTCGACCTCACCGTGCTCGGCGCGGTGTTGGCCGTGCTCGGTTGGTCGCTGAACGACACGGTCGTCGTCTACGATCGAATTCGCGACAACTTCCGCACGATGCGGCGCGGGGCGCCCGACAAGATCGTCGACGCCGCGGTCAACCAGACGCTGTCGCGCACGATCATGACCGGCATCACCACGCTGCTGGTGGTCGTTGCGCTGTGGCTGTTGGGTGGCGACACGCTCTGGGGATTCTCCGTCGCGTTGATGATCGGCATCGTCGTCGGCACCTACTCGTCGATCTACGTGGCGAGCGCGATGGCGCTGGTGCTCAAGGTCACACCCGCCGACCTCGTCGTCCAGCAGAGGAAGGAAGTCGACGAGACGCCCTGAGCGGCCCTCGACGAGAGCCGCCGGTCACGCAACCGGGAGACGCTCCTGATGCCTACGCAGGCGTTCACCGGCCCGATGCTCGTATCGGGCATCGTCCTCGCCCTCACGTTCGTCGCGATTTTCACCGAGCAGTTGCATCGCGTGGAGCGCGCGAAGGTCGCGTGCGTCGGCGCGATCGCGATGATCGTGGCGGGCCAGATCTTCGGCTTCTACGGCCCGGGTGAGGCCCTCGAAGCGATCGATTGGAACGTGGTGCTGCTGCTCGCGGCGATGATGGCCGTGGTCATCGTGATGGTCCCGACGGGCGGCTTCGAATGGCTCGCTTACAAGCTCGCGGCTTTCAGCCGCGGCAATCGCTACCTCACGCTCCTTACCACCGGCACGGCGGTTACGCTGTTGTCGCTGCTGCTCGACAACGTGACGACGGTCGTGATCTTTGGGCCGCTGCTGATCTTGATCGCCGAGAAGCAGCGCGTGTCGCCCGTGCCGTACCTGCTCGCGGCGGCCGTGCTCAGCAACACCGGTGGTGTAGGCACGCTGGTCGGCGACCCGCCCAACATCATGATCGGCTCGGCCGCCGAGATCGACTTCAACACGTTCTTCTTGCGGATGGCGCCGATCGCGTTCGTGGCGTGGCTCGCGATCCTGCTGGCCTTGAAGGTCGTGTTCCGCAAGGAGCTCGCGGGCGGCCCGGTTGAGACCACCCACGAGCCGGTGGCGATCCGCGACCGGCGCACGTGGACGATCTCGCTGCTCGTGCTGCTGCTGATGCTCGTGCTGTTCACTCTGCACCGCACGCTCGGCTGGGAGGCGTGGTTCGTGGCGGTGCTGGGCATGACCGTGCTGTTGCTCGCCGCACCGCATGCCGCGCTCGACACGGTGCTCGCGCGCGTCGAGGTGCCGCTGCTCGTGTTCTTCATCGGCTTGTTCATGCTCGTCGGCGGCGTGCAGCACAGCGGCTTGTTGAGCTACATCGGCCAATTCATCACGCCGTTCGTTCAGCGTGACTTGCTCACCGCGGCGATCGTTCTCATGTGGGTGGCGGCGGTCCTGTCCGCGGCGATCGACAACATCCCCTTCACGGCCGCCATGATCCCGATCATCTCGAGCCTGGAAATGCGCGGGGTGAACGTCGCGCCGCTATGGTGGGCGCTCTCGATGGGCGTCGGACTCGGCGGCAACGGCACGCACATCGGCGCGAGCGCGAACGTCTTCGTCGTGACGATCTCCGAGCGGCTCGCGCGCGAGCGCGGCGACCCGAGTCTCGCGATCACGCCCGGCGCGTGGTTCAGGAAGGGCACGCCGGCGACGCTCGCGAGCCTGATCGTGGCGTCGATCGTGTTCGTGCTGTTCTTCGACTACTTCGCGCGGCCGGTTCATTAGCACGCGACGAGAGCGCGAATGCGTGTACGACTCGAACGCCCTACGCTGCGGCGCGAGCGCGAGTACCTCGCGGCCGTGCGCTGCAGCCGCGCGCTGCACCGCGGGTTCGTGACGACCGCTGCGACGCCGAAGGAATACCGCGACTACCTGCGCCGCGCCCGTCGCAAGGATCAGGAGTCGTTTTTCGTCGTGACCGCCGAGTCGGGCGAGCTCGCGGGCGTGGTGAACGTGAACCACATCGTGCGCTACGGCGAGCAGTCGGGCCGGCTCGGCTACTATGCGTTCGCGCCGCACGCGGGCTCGGGGCTCATGCGCGAGGGGCTCGCGCTCGCGATCGGCCGCGCGTTCGGCGACCTCGGCCTGCACCGGCTCGAAGCGAACGTCCGGCACTCGAACCGCAAGTCGATCGCACTCGTGCGCGGCCTCGGCTTTCGGCGCGAAGGGGTCGCTCGCGGTCATCTCAAGATCAGCGGCCGCTGGCAGGACCACGAGCGCTGGGCGCTGCTGAAAGAGGACTGGCGGCGGCGCAAGCCCGGCTAGCTCTGTCCCTAGGGTCAGACCCTAGGGACAGACCACCTAGCCGCGGCGCGCGTAGGCGAGCGGCAGCGCCGTGGTGTCGATCGCTTTGCGCAGTACGAACGACGAGTGCACGCCGATCACGCCTTCGATGCGCGTGATCTTCTCGAGCAGAAATCGCTGGTACTCGTCCATGTTCGGCACGCTGATCTTGAGCTGGTAGTCGGCCTCCTGGCCGGTGATCAGGTAGCACTCCTGCACCTCCGGAAACGCGCGCACGACCGCCTCGAACTGCTCGAAGCGCTCCGGCGTGTGGCGGTCCATTCGGATGTGGATGAGCACCGTGAGGTCGAGCCCGATCTCGCGCGGCTCGAGTCGCACGACGCGCTCGCGGATTACGCCCGTCTCCTCGAGCAACCGGATCCGCCGGGAGCAAGGCGACGCGGAAAGTCCTACGCGCTCCGCGACCTCTTGGTTGCTGAGCCCGCCGTTCGCCTGGAGCTCCTTGAGGATCTTGAGGTCGAAAGCATCGAGTTTCTGGACCATCGGGGCATGAATCACTAAAAATAGACGAGATTTGGAAGATAATTGCTAGGATCGCGGCTAGAATCGACAAACTAGGTCAAATTTGCCGCGCGCGCAAGCATAGAATCTGCAGCTTGCACGCGGCCACAATGGCGCGCGCGCCCGAAAGGATGGCCGAGATGACACAGCAGTTCGATCACAGCAAGTACCGCTCCTACCGGCCGATCGAGCTCGCCGACCGGCGCTGGCCGAGCCGCGGCATCGAGCGGGCTCCCGACTGGTGCAGCGTCGACCTCCGCGACGGCAACCAGGCGCTCGTCCAGCCGATGTCCGTGGCGAAGAAGCTCGAGATGTTCGCGCTGCTCGTCGAGCTCGGCTTCAAGGAGATCGAGATCGGCTTTCCGTCGGCGTCGCAAACCGAGTACGACTTCACGCGCCGGCTCATCGAGCGCGGCTTGATTCCCGACGACGTGACCGTGCAAGTGCTCACGCAAGCGCGCCGCGAGCTGATCGAGCGTACGTTCGAGGCGCTGCTCGGCGCGAAGCGTGCGGTGGTGCACGTCTACAACTCGACGTCGCCGGTGCAGCGCGAGCAGGTCTTCAAGGCGAGCCGCGAGGAGGTCGTGGGCATCGCCGTGAACGGCGCGCGCCTGCTCAAGGACCTCGCCGCGCACCATCCCGGCGTGCACTGGACGTTCGAGTATTCGCCGGAGAGCTTCTCCGGCACCGAGCCCGATTACGCCGTCGAGGTCTGCAACGCGGTGATCGACGTTTGGCAGCCGGAGCGCGGGCAGGGCGTGGTCGTCAATCTGCCGGCCACCGTCGAGATGACGACGCCGAACGTGTTCGCGGACCAGATCGAGTATTTCTGTCGCAACGTGGCGCAGCGCGAGCACATCCGCGTGAGCCTGCACACGCACAACGACCGCGGCTGCGCGGTCGCGGCGGGCGAGCTCGGCCTCCTGGCCGGTGCCGACCGCGTGGAGGGCACGCTGTTCGGCAACGGCGAGCGCACCGGCAACATGGACATCGTGACGATGGCCATGAACCTGTACTCGCAGGGCATCGACCCCAAGCTCGACTTCGCCGACATGGCGAGGATCATCGAGGTGTACAGGCGCTGCACCGACATGCCCGTGCATCCGCGCCATCCGTGGGCCGGTGATCTCGTCTACGCCGCGTTCTCCGGCAGCCATCAAGACGCTATCCGCAAGTCGCTCGCGTTCCATCGCGAGCACGGCCTCGACAAATGGGCGGTCGCCTATCTGCCGATCGACCCTGCCGACCTCGGGCGGCGCTACGAGGAGGTCGTGCGGATCAACAGCCAGAGCGGCAAGGGCGGCGTCGCGCTCGTGCTCGAGCGCGACCACGGCATCACGCTGCCGAAGTGGCTGCATCCGGCCGTGAGCAAGGTCGTGCAGGCGAAGGCCGACGCCACCGGCGAAGAGATCACGTCGCGGCAGGTCGTGGCGCTGTTCGAGACCGAGTTCCTCGCGGTGCCCGACGGCTGGCGCCTGCTCGGCTACGACCTGCATTCCGAGGCGCAGCGCGCGCACGGCAAGTTCAGGCTCGCGAACGGGGGTGCGGAGCTTGCGCTCAACGGCGAAGGCCAGGGCCTCATCGAGGCGCTGATCGACGCGGTGAGCCGCCGCTTCGGCATGGGCGTCGGCGTCGTGGAGTTCGACGAGCACGCGCTCGCGTCGGGCACGGATGCCAAGGCGCTCGCGTCGGTGACCGTCGAGGTCGGCGGGCGGCAGGCGAGCGCGTGCTGCATTGACGAGGACACGTCGTTCGCCTCGCTGCAGGCGACGTTGTCGGCCGTCGGCCGCGCGCTCGCGGCGCAGGGGTTGCGCCAGGCCGTTTGACTTGCCCCTTTGACTCGAATGGGCGGCACACTAAGCTAGCGGCTCGTCTCTTAACGCGCCGAGGTTCGCGATGACGACGGAATCCGCCCACGTCGCGGCCGCGGCGCGGCCCGCCCAGAGCTACCTGGGCTCGCTGATCGTGCTCACGTCGTTGTTCTTCATGTGGGGTCTCATCACCTCGCTCAACGACATTCTGATTCCGCATCTGAAGAGCGCGTTCACGCTGAGCTACGTGCAGGCAACGCTGATTCAGCTCGCGTTCTTCGGCGCGTATTTCGTCGTGTCGCTGCCCGCCGGGTGGCTCGTGGAGAAGCTCGGCTACAAGCCCGGCATCATCATCGGGCTCGCGATCGCGGGCGTCGGCTGCCTGTTGTTCTATCCGGCCGCGGCCGCCGCGGCGTATCCCTTGTTCTTGGGCGCGTTGTTCGTGCTCGCGTCCGGAATCACGCTGCTGCAAGTGGCCGCGAATCCGTACGTCACTATCCTGGGTTCACCGCGGACCGCGTCGAGCCGTCTCACGCTGACGCAGGCGTTCAACTCCCTCGGCACCACGATCGGCCCGCGGCTCGGCACGACGCTGATTCTCGCGTCGGCGACCGCCGGCACGCCGGCGGCCGAGGCGGCGCTCGTGCAGAAACCGTATCTCGCGCTCGCGGCCGTGCTGTTCGCGATCGCGGTGGTGTTCGTGGCGCTCAAGCTGCCCGCGATCGAGGGCGGCGCGGCGCGGGCCGCCGCCGAGCCGCGCGCGAGGCTTTGGAGCCATCGCCAGCTCGTGCTCGGCGTGGTCGCGATCTTCGTCTACGTCGGCGGCGAGGTCGCGATCGGCAGCCTGCTCGTGAACTTCATGTCCGATCCCGCGATCGCCGGTCTGCCCGAGTCCACGGCCGGCGGCTACGTGTCGTATTACTGGGGCGCGGCGATGGTCGGGCGCTTCGTGGGCGCGGGCGTGATGTTGTACGTGCGGCCCGGGCGGCTGCTCGCGTTCAACGCGGTCGCGGCGGTCATCCTGTTGGCGACGGCGATGGCCTCGGCCGGCGAGACCGCGATGTGGTGCGTGCTCGCCGTCGGGTTCTTCAACTCGATCATGTTCCCTACGATCTTCGCGCTGGCGCTCAACGGCCTGGGCAAGCACACGGGCGAGGGCTCCGGCGTGCTGTGCATGGCGATCGTCGGCGGCGCCATCGTGCCGGTGGTGCAGGGCGCTTTCGCCGACCACTTCGGCTTGCTGCCATCGTTCGCCGTGCCCCTCGTCTGCTATCTCTATATCTTCTACTACGGCTTGAGCGGCCACCGGCCGCGGCCCGCACCCGCGGTCTGATGGAGACGGTTCGCTGCGATCGCTCGTTCGCAACGGCGATCCTCGCGATCTTGAACGACGCGATCCTCAACACGACGGCGGTCTGGGACTACCGCCCGCGCGCCCCCGAAAGCATGTCTCAATGGTTCGACGCGAAGGAGGCGAACGGCTTCCCGGTGATCGGCGTCGTCGATGGAGGCGCGCTTTGCGGCTTCGCGACCTACGGCACGTTTCGCGCGTGGCCGGGCTATAAGTACGCCGTGGAGCACTCGGTCTACGTCGACGCCGCGCAGCGGCGGCGCGGCTACGGACAGTTGCTCGTGCGGGAGCTGCTGCGCGTGGCCGCCGAGCAGGACTACCGCACCGTGATCGGCGGCATCGCGGCCGACAACGCGGCGAGCTTGAGGCTGCACGAGCAGCTCGGCTTCGTTCGCTGTGGCACGATCCGCCACGCGGGTTACAAGTTCGATCGCTGGCTGGACCTGGTCTTCATGCAGTACCTGTTGCCGACGCCCGCGCACCCGCGCGGCGATTGAACGCCGGGACTCGCTCGCGCCCACGGATGGTTGCCACTTGAGATGACGCCCGAGACCATCGACCTCTGCTTCGCCGGTGCGCGCGACCTCGCGGCTGCGATCGCCGCGCACCGCGTCTCGGCCGTGGAAGTCATGCGCGCGTGCCTGGCCCAGATCGACCGGCTCGACGGCCGCGTCAACGCGATCCCCACTCGCGTGCCGCCCGAGCAGTTGCTCGCCGCGGCCGAGGCCGCGGACCGCGCCGTCGCGCGCGGGGAACGCGTGGGGCCGCTGCACGGGCTGCCGATCGCGATCAAGGATCTCGTGCTCACGCGCGGCATCCGCACGACGTTCGGTTCGCCGCTCTACAAGGACTTCGTGCCGCCGAGCGACGACCTGCACGTTGCGCGCTGCAAGAGCGCGGGCGCGATCGTGATCGGCAAGACCAATACGCCGGAGTTCGGCGCGGGCTCACAGACGTTCAACGCGCTGTTCGGCGCCACGCGCAACCCCTACGACCTCGCGACCACCTGCGGCGGCAGCAGCGGCGGCGCCGCCGTGGCGCTCGCCTGCGGCATGGTGCCGCTCGCGGACGGCACCGACGTCGGCGGCTCGCTGCGCAACCCCGCGAGCTTCTGCAACGTCGTCGGCTTCCGCCCGTCGCCGGGTCGCGTGGCCCGGCTCGGCGCACGCGCGACCGACAGGCTCGGTGTCAACGGCCCGCTCGCGCGCAGCGTCGGAGACGTGGCGCTGCTGCTGGCCGCGATCGCCGGGCCCGATCCGCGCGACGCGTCGTCGCTCGCCGAGCCGGGCTCGGTGTTCCTGGGCTCGCTCGAGCGCGATTTCAGGGGCGTTCGACTGGCGTGGAGCGAGCGGCTCGGCCGCTATCCCGTGGAGCGCGCCGTCACGTCGGTGTGCAACGCGGCGCGCGGTGTCTTCGCGGCTCTCGGTTGCGAGACCGACGATGCGGAGCCCGACCTCGACGGCGTCGACGAGCTGTTTCAAACCTGGCGCGCCGCCGACTACGCCGCGCTGCACGGCCGCACGCTCGCGAAGAATCGGCGCTTGCTCAAGGACACGGTCGTGTGGAACGTCGAGCGCGGGCTCGCTTTGACGCCCGACGACCTCGCGCGCGCGGACGCGATCAAGGCCGCGCTGGACGCGCGCGTCGAGCGCTTCTTCGAGCGCTACGAGTTCCTCGCGCTGCCGGTCGTGCAGGTAGCGCCGTTTCCGCTGGAGGTGGAGTGGGTGCGCGAGATCGACGGCGTGCCGCTCGCCACCTACGTCGACTGGATGGCCACGTGCTACGCGATCAGCTGCCTCGGCTTGCCGGCGATCGGCGTGCCGTGCGGATTCACGCCGCGCGGGCTGCCCGTCGGGCTGCAGATCGTCGGGCGGTCGCGCTGCGACTTCGACGTGCTGCGGCTCGCGCACGCGTTCGAAACGGCCACCGGCTTCGGACGGCGGCGGCCTGCGTTGGTCGCGACGGCGGCGGGCGCCGCGCCGCAACCTTGACTCACCGTTCCAACAAGGAGGAAGTATGAGCGAATCCAATGCGCGACCGGCCGATGCAACGGCCGTGGTCGTCGGCGTCGGGCCCGGACTCGGGCTCGCGCTCGTCAACGCGTTTGCGTCGCAGGGCTACACGGTGCTCGCTGCCGCTCGCGGCGAGGGCGTCGCGCGGCTGAAATTCGCGCCGGGCGCGGGGCGCGTCATGCCGCAGCAATGCGACGCGACGGAGCCCGAACAAGTCGAGGGGCTGTTCGATGCCGCGGAGGCGCACGGTCCCGTCGCGGCCGCCGTGTTCAACGCGGGCACGTTCGAGCCGGGCAGCGTCGTAGATATCTCGCCCGCGGACTTCGAGCGCTGCTGGCGCGTGGGCTGCCTCGCGGGTTTCCTCGTGGGCCAGACGGCGGCGCGCGCGATGCTCGAGCGCGGCTCGGGCACGATCCTGTTCACGGGCGCGACGGCGTCGCTGCGCGGCGGCGCGGGGTTCGTCAACCTCGCCGCGCCGAAGTTCGGCTTGCGTGCGGTCGCGCAGAGCATGGCGCGCGAGCTCGGGCCTCGCGGCGTGCACGTGGCGCACGTGATCGTGGACGGGCAGATCCGCTCGGAGCGCTACGCGCATCTCAGCGCCTCGCGCGGGCCGGACGCGCTGCTCGAGCCCGCCGCGATCGCGCAGGAGTATCTGCGGCTGCACCTACAGCCGCGCAGCGCGTGGACGCACGAGGTCGATTTGCGGCCTTGGGTGGAGAAGTTTTGACGACACGAATTAGGGTCAGACCCCAAAGGGGTCAGACCCAAAAAAAAGACCCGGCCACAAGGGCCGGGTAATTCAGGGGGAAACCGTCAGGAGCAAAAACACTCCGAAACTTGGAACAAAGTATCCGCCTGAGTTATGCCCGCACCTGTGACCGCGATCACACGGTTGACATAACCGGCGTGAGCCGCGTCAAGAAATGACGAATCGAGCGGAGAAGAGCGAAGCACGCGCATGACCCCAGAATTGACCCCAGCATCGATTTTTCCCCCGCGCCCCCGCGGAATGAAGGGACGCAACGCCGAATTGCGCACGCTCGCACGCACGATTGTGGCCGCACGACCCACGCGCATCGCGCTGGTCGGCCCCGGGGGTAGCGGCAAGTCGATGTTGGCGGCGGCGCTTGGGTATAGGCTGCGCGCCGCATTCGGCGGCCGAATCGACTGGTTCCGCAGCGCCGCATGGGGCTTCTACACCTTGAGCGAGATGTTCGCGCTACGCTTCGGCACCGGCCGCGGCGAAGGCCGCGTGCAGCGGCTACAGCGATTCCTCGCGCGCGGCCCACAGCGGCTGATCGTTCTCGACAACCACGAGGACGATGAGGCCATGGCGCGCTTGCTCAACGCGTTCTCCGACGCCAACGCGACCTTCGTGATCACCGCGCGCCGCTGCCTGCTCGCGGGCGTGTTGATCTTCCCCGTGGTAGCGCCGCTCGTCACTGCGGGCCGGAGCCCGTTTCCAAGGGTGGCGGCCCTTACGCGTCTCTTGCGCTGGAACCCGCTGGCGCTCGACATCGCCGACAGCATCGTGGCGTCGCACGGAGCGAGCGTGAAAGCGCTCGGCGCGTTCTTGCGAGACGCCGGCGTAGCACGGGTGCGCGCGCTCGCGCACGAGGACGACTCGCCGGAGATCGCGCTGCTGATCCGATGGGCCTGGCGGCGCTTGAGCGTCGACGCTCGCCGCGCGCTTGCGGTGCTGGCGCACGTGGAGGGCGACCACGTGGACGCGGTGTCGCTCGCCAAGCTGGCGCGGGTCGCGCGGCTCGGCCCGGCGCTCGCGCAGCTCGAGGGTTGGCATCTGGTGCAGCAGCCGCTGCGCGAACGCTACGCGCTGCACGCGGTGGTTCGCTATGTCGTTGCCCGCCGCACGAAGCCCGCGGCCGACCGCGTCTTCGAGCACTACGTGACGATGCTCGAGCGCCACCCGGAGCGCCTGGAGCTCGAGCAATCCCACTTGTTCGCCGCGATGGAGCATGCCTATCGGAAGAGCGACATGAACGCGCTGTTGCGCGTCAACGCGCTCGCCCGCGGGCTCGAGCGGGCGGAGGACTGACGCTGGCCGACTCGCGCGACGACCAAGCGCGAGGCGCGGATGGCGCTCTAGTCGATCGCGATCAGCTGCGCCGGCCGCCGATGAGCCGCAAGATCATCAAGAACAGATTCACGAAGTCGAGGTACAGCGCGAGCGCGCCGGAGATCGCGAACGCTCCCGACTGCGGGCCTTCGACCTGCAGCGCCATGACCTTCAGACGTTGCGCGTCGTAAGCGGTAAGGCCGGTGAACACGATCACGCCTGCGGCTGAGATCAGGAACTGGAGCGCGTCGTTGTGCCAGAACAGCCCGATGACCGACGCGATGACGATCCCGATGAGCCCCATGAACGCAAACTGGCCGAGGCCGACGAGGCTGCGCTTGGTGATCGAGCCGAAGAGCGCGAGCGCGCCGAACATGCCGGCGGTCGTGATGAACGCGGACGCGATCGACTCGCCCGTGTACATGAGCAAGATCATCGAGAAGATCACGCCGTTCAGTCCAGCGTAAAGCAGAAACAGGCCGGCCGAGGTCGACGGATTCAGCGTGGCCGCGCGAGCGGAGACTACCCACACCAACGCGAGCTGCGCGATGATCAGGCCGAAGAACACGAGGCGGTTCTGCGCGATGGTCTGCACGAGCGCGGGCTGGCTCGCCACGAACATCGCGACCGCGGCCGTGACCGACAGGCCGACGAACATCCAACCATAGACGCGCCGCAAGAACGCCGTGACGCGCTCGTCGGCGGCGGTGGACGATGCGCCGAGGGCGCGGAAATCTCGATCCGGAGCTGCCATGGGGTTTCTCCACTCTTCATGACGCCGAGTGTACCGGCCTATCGACGCCGATACACGGCTGTTCGTCTATGATCGGTACGAACGGACAGAGGACGGAAGTGAAAAAGATCGGGTTTCTATCGTTCGGTCACTGGACGGCCTCGCCGCAGTCGCAGGTTCGCACGGGAGCCGACGCGCTGCTCCAGTCGATCGACCTCGCGGTCGCTGCGGAGGAGCTCGGCGCCGACGGCGCGTATTTCCGGGTGCATCACTTCGCTCGCCAGCTCGGCTCGCCGTTCCCGTTGCTCGCGGCGGTGGGCGCGCGCACGAGCAAGATCGAGATCGGCACCGCCGTCATCGACATGCGTTACGAGAATCCGCTGTACATGGCGGAAGACGCGGGCGCCGCCGACCTCATCGCCGGCGGGCGGCTTCAGCTCGGCATCAGCCGAGGTTCGCCGGAACAGGTGATCGAAGGCTGGCGCTACTTCGGTTATGCCCCGCAAGAAGGCCAAGACGACGCCGACATGGCCCGCCGCCACGCCGAGGTGTTCCTCGAGGTGCTCAAGGGCCAAGGGTTCGCGCAACCCAACCCGCGGCCGATGTTCCCCAATCCGCCGGGGTTGCTGCGCGTGGAGCCGTACTCGGAAGGGCTGCGCGAACGGATCTGGTGGGGCTCGAGCTCGAACGCCACGTCCCAATGGGCCGCGCAACTCGGCCTGAATCTACAAAGCTCCACGCTCAAGACCGACGAGAGCGGCGAGCCGCTGCACGTTCAGCAGCGCAAGCAAATCGAAGCCTACCGGGAGGCATGGAAGCAGGCGGGGCACAAGCGCGAGCCGCGCGTCTCGGTGAGTCGCAGCATCTTCGCGCTCGTCGACGATCGCGACCGCGCCTACTTCGGCCGCGACGGTAACGGCGAGGACCAAATCGGCTACATCGACGCGAACACCCGCGCCATCTTCGGCCGCTCGTACGCCGCCGAGCCCGACGCGCTGGTGAAACAGCTCGCCGCGGACGAGGCCATCGCGGCCGCCGACACCCTGCTGCTCACGGTGCCGAACCAGTTGGGCGTCGAGTACAACGCCCATGCCATCGAGAGCATCCTCAAGTACGTTGCGCCGGCGCTCGGCTGGCGCTGAACCGTAACCGCGGGTCTACGCGCGGCGATCTCACGTCCAGAGCTGCCCGTCGGAGTATTCTCGTCATCGGGACTCTGCGTTGACCTCGATATTCGCCCGTGCAACGATGAGACGAGCGCGAAGCCCGTTAGGCAGGCCAACAACCAAGAAAGAATCAAGAAGAGGACGTGCCATGCTGCGCGCTTGCCGCAACCGAGCTCGACCCTTTCTGTTGATCGCCACGCTTACCGCCGTCGCGGCTTTCTGGCCCGCGGCACACCTCGCTGCTCAGGACGACTTCGCGAGGGCGCGAGCTGCGCCGCTCGATCAAGCGCTGCCCACCAGCGCGGAAGTCACCACCGGCGCGCTCGACAACGGCCTGCGCTACTTCATTCGCAAGAGCTCCGAGCCCAAGAACCGCGCCTTCTTGCGGCTCGTGATCAACGCGGGCTCCGTGCTCGAGGACGAGAACGAGCGCGGCGCCGCGCACTTTCTCGAGCACATGGCCTTCAACGGCACGGAGCGCTTTCCCAAGGACGAGCTGGTCAGCTTCATGGAGTCGATCGGTATGAGGCTCGGCGCCGGGCTCAACGCGCGGACGTCGTTCGACGACACCGTGTACATGCTCGTAGTGCCGACCGACGTGCCGGCAAACCTGGAAAAGTCGTTCGAGATTCTCGAGGACTGGGCGGGCAGGCTCGCGCTCGATCCCGCCGAGATCGCGTCGGAGCGCGGCGTGGTGCTCGAGGAGTGGCGGGCGGGGCGGGGCGCCGGCGCGCGCATCAGTGATAAACATCTCCCGGTTCTGTACAAGGGGTCGCGCTACGCGGACCGGTTGCCGATCGGCACCCCGGAAGCCATCCAGGCGATGGATCGCGACAAGCTGCTCGGCTTCTATCGCAAGTGGTATCGGCCCGAGCTGATGGCCGTGATCGCGGTGGGCGATTTCGATGCCGCGCGGATCGAGAAGCTGATTCGCACGGGCTTCGCCTCGCTGCGTGCGCCTGCGCAAGCGCCTCCGCGCGTCGTCTACGACGTGCCGGCGCAAACGGGAACGGCGTTCTCGATTGCGGCCGATCCCGAGCAAACGTCCACGAGCGTCGCGCTCGTTCGCAAGATGCCGCCCGACAACGACTGGACGGTCGGCGGCTTTCGCCGCTATCTCGTGGAGCAAATCTACAACGGCCTCTTGAACCTGCGTTTCCAGGAGATCGCACGCCAGCCCGCTGCGCCGTTCATCGGCGCGTCCTCGCAGACCACGAGGCCGGTCCGTCAGAGCAGCGCGTATCAGCTGTCGGCGGCCGTGCTCGATAACGGCGTGGAGGGGGGCTTGGGCGCGATACTCGCCGAGTCGGAGCGCGTCGCGCGCTTCGGCTTCACCGCAACCGAGCTCGAGCGCGCGAAGACTTCGATTCTGCGCGGGATGGAGAGCCGCTGGGCGGCGCGCGACAGCCGCACGTCAGCTTCGTTCGCGGAGGAATACACGGACGCGTTCCTGCTCCAGCACGGGAGCCCAAGCCTCGAATACGAGCGGGGACTCAACGAGCGCTTCGTGCCCGAGATCACGCTCGAGGAGGTGAACGCGGTCGGCCGCGGCTGGCTCGGCGACTCGAACCGCGTGGTGTTGGTTACGGCGCCGGAGAAGGCCGGGCTCAAGCTTCCCGAGCAAGCGGCGCTCGGCGCGCTCATCGCGGCGGCGGCGAATGCCAAGCTCGAGCCGTACGTGGACAAAGGCAGCGGCTCGGCGCTGGTCGACGAGCCGCCGAGCGGTTCGAAGGTCGTTGCCGAACGCAAACGCAGCGGCGGCGTGACGGAGTGGGATCTCGCGAACGGCGTTCGAGTCGTGCTCAAGCCCACGGACTTCAACAAGGACCAAGTCATTTTTCGCGGTTTCGTGCCAGGCGGCGGCTCGTTGGTCGCCGACGACGACTTGGTGGCCGCGCAGACGGCCACGCCTGTGCTCACGGCCGGCGGGCTCAGCAACCTCGACGTCACGGCGCTGCAGAAAGCCCTGACCGGAAAGGTCGCTCAAGCCGCTCCGTCCATCACGGAGTACGAGGCCGCCGTCGCCGGCCAGGCGTCGGTGAAGGACCTGCAAACCCTGTTCGAGCTGATCTACCTGCGATTCACCGAGCCGCGCGCGGACCCGAACGCCTTCGCGGCGGTGCAGAACCAGGCTCGCCAGGCGCTCATGAATCGCGATGCCAACCCGGCCGTCGCCTTCAACGACGCGTTCAACCGCATCATGACGCGGGACAGTCCGCGGGCGCGGCCGCTGACGGTCGAGTCGGTCCCGAAGATGAGTCTCGAGCGTTCGCTCGCGATCTATCGAGACGTCTTCTCGAACGCGCGGGGCGCGACGTTCGTGTTCGTCGGCGCGTTCGACCTCGAGGCGATCAAGCCGCTCGTCGAGCAATACGTCGGCGGTCTGCCCGCGGCGGCGAAGCCCGGCGCCTGGCGCGATCTCGGGATTCGCCCGCCGGACGGCGTGGTCGAGCAGACGGTGCGCAAGGGTATCGAGCCGCGCGCCCAGACACGGATCGTGTTTCACGGCCCCATCGACATGCACGACCTGCGCAACCCCACGGTGTTCAACGCGATGGCCATCTTGCTCCAGAACCAACTGCGCGAGGCCTTGCGCGAGGACCTCGGCGGGACCTACGGGGTCGCGGTGGCGCCGAATGTGGGCTGGCTCCCCGTCGAGTCGTATGTGCTGGTCATCGAGTTCGCGTGCGACCCCGCGCGCGCGGACGCGCTCGCGGCGCGGATCTTCACCGAGATCGCCGCGCTCAAGGCCGGTCCGCCGGCCGCCAAGGTAGCCGACGTGCGCGCGGCCATGCTGCGCGGCTACGAGACGAGCCAACGCCAAAACGCTTGGTGGTTGACCGGGCTCGCTTCCTCCTATCAGTTCGATCCGAAGGTGGGCCCGGACAACTTGCTCGCGTTCGGCGCGGTGGTCGAGAAGTTGACGCCTCAGGCCATCCGCGACGCGGCGCGGCAGTACATCGACACGAAAAACTACGTTCGCGTGACGCTGCTGCCCGAGACCGCGGCCGCGAGCGCCCCGCCCTAGAGCGCTCTGCACCCAGAGCGCTCTGCACTAGAACGCCGCGACGCCCGTCAGCTCCTTGCCGACGACGAGCTCGTGGACCGTTTCGGTCCCTTCGTAGGTGATCACGCTCTCGAGATTCAGCATGTGCCGGATCGCGACGTGCTCGGCCGTGATGCCCGCGGCGCCGAGCATGTCGCGGCAGTCGCGCGCGACGTCGAGCGCCATGCGCACGTTGTTCCACTTCGCGAGCGAAGCTTGGACCGGCCGCATCGCCTTTGCCTCGTTGAGCCTGCCCAAGCGCAGCGCGAGCAACTGAGCGGTCGTGATGCGCCGCGCCATGTCCGCGAGGCGCATCTGGATCGATTGCGTGTGCGCGAGCGGCCTGCCGAACAGCACGCGCGACGACGTGTATTCGAGCGCCTCGGCGAAGCATGCCTGCGCCGCCCCGATCGCGCCCCAAGCGATTCCGTGCCGGCCCTGCGTGAGCAACGTGAGCGCGGCGCCGAGACCGCTCGCTCCGGGCAACACGTTCTCGGACGGAACGCGCACATCGTCGAAGAACAGCGACGACGTGATCGAGGCGCGCAGCGACATCTTGTTCTCGATCTCGTGGGCGGCGAAGCCGCGCATGCCCTTCTCGACGAGAAACGCGCGGACGCCTTGCTCGGTATCCGCCCAGACCACCGCGACGTGCGCGAGCGACCCGTTCGTGATCCAGATCTTCGCGCCGTTCAAGATCCAGTCGCCGCCGTCGCGGCGCGCCCGCGTGGTCATCTTGGACGGATCGGAGCCGCCGTGCGGCTCGCTCAACGCGAAACAGCCAATCGCCTCGCCTTTCGCCATCGCGGGCAGCCAGCGGGTCTTCTGCTCGTCCGACCCGAACGCGTGCATCGCGGCCATCGAGAGCACGCCCTGCACGGAGACGAACGTGTGGAGCGCGCTATCGCCGCGCTCGAGCTCTTGGGCGACCAAGCCGTAGGCGACCGGGCTCAAGCCCGCGCAGCCGTAGCCCTCGAGCGTGCAGCCGAGTAGTCCGAGGCTCGCGAGCTTCGGGATCAGCTCGGCCGGAAAGCGCTGCCGCTCGAAGCACTCGCGGATGATCGGCAGCACGTCCGTGGCGACGAAGCGCGCTACGGTCGATTGCACCATGAGCTCCTCTTCCGACAGGAGCGACTTGACGTCGTACAGGTCCAGGGGTCCGTGCGTCTCCATGCGATCCTCCTTCCGCGCTAGCTCTTGCGGTTCGCGAGATGCGTCAGCGGCAGCGTGGTTCGGTCGACGACGCGCTGCAGCGCGAAACCCGTCTCAACGTGGTCGACGCAGCCCAAGCTCAACAGCTGGTCGCGCAGGAAGCGGTTGTAGCCGTCGAGGTCCTGCGTCACCACGCGCAAGAGATAATCGTACCCGCCGGACATCGCCCAGCACTCGACGACTGCGGGATACCGCGACATGGCCGATTCGAACTCGGCCATCTCCGCCTTGCCCTCGCGCACGAGCCGCACCTCGACGAAGGCGTTGACGGGTAGGCCGAGCAGCGCTTGATCGAGCAGCGTGACGTAGCCCTTGATGAAGCCCGCGGCTTCGAGTTGTTGCACACGGCGCGCGCACGGCGTCGGCGTCAGCGACACGCGCTTCGCGAGCGCCGCGATGCTGATTCGGGCGTTGCTCTGGAGCTCTTTGAGAATCCGGAGGTCCGTGGGGTCGATTCGCATCTTCTGCTCTCGAAAAGTGGTACTAGCTCGTTCAACTACAATGGAACGAATCTGTAGGCCTTTCCTCTAAGAAGTTTATAGGAGAGTTATGATTTTGGCTAAATTTGCTAGAGACGAAGCGCTAAAGTAGCTGTAGACGATGGATGAGGGAGGGACGGCCATGGACGAGCTAGGACCTTTCAAGAAGAGACTCGAAACGGAGGTCTTGAGCCACCCGATCATCGTCGCCAATCCCTACACCGCCTGGTTCGAGCGCGGCGAGTTCACCGCCCTGCAGGCGCGCGCCTTCCTCGTCCAGTTCTCGGTCTTCTCGAACCAATTCCTCGTCGCGCAACTCCAGAAGGTCTTGAACGCCGAGACGCTCGAGGAAATGCGCTCGTCGAAGGAGATCCTCGCGAACGAGATCGGCGTCGGCTACCGGGCGCCGCGCGGCACGGACGATCCGGAGCTCGGCGGCACGGAAGGGAGCATCGAAGGCGGTACGTTTCACTTTCGGGCCGCCCACTTCGAGCTCCTCGTGCGCATGGCGCGACAATTCGGGCTCGAGTTCGCGAATCTCGGCAAGCGCCGCATGGCGACCCACCCAACGCTCTTCTTCTGCGGCGAGCTGCTGCGCCTCTACGCCCACGAGAGCTACGCGATCGCGGCGGCGGCTTCCTGGGCCGTCGAGAATTGGGCGGCGGCCGGTTTCTGGAACCAGCTCGTGCGAGGCTGGCAACGCTACGGCGAGCGCAGCGGCATGCGCGCCCTCGATCTGGCGTTCTTCACGTGGCACGCGCGGCTCGAGGCGAACCACGCACACCACACCTGGCAGGAGCTCGAAGCGTTCTGCGCGCAGCAACCCGTCGACGAGGACTCGTTCGACAGCCATGCCCGCGAAATGCTCGACGGCGTCGCCGTCTTCTGGCGCGGGCTCGACGAGCAGCGCCGCGCGCTCGCAGGGGAAACGCAGCATGTCCACGTTCACTGACATCGCGGCGGCGCGTCGCGCCGTGGACGACCGCGGCAAGGCGTCGCGCGCGGTCGCGCGCTTCGAGGTGCGCTTCACGCGCTACCTCGACCAGGATGGCAACGCCGTAGCGGAGCTGCCCGCGTTCGCGCGCGATCCGGCCCGGCTCTTGAGCGTCTATCGCAACATGGTGCTCACGCGGTTGTTCGACCGTAAGGCGGTCGCGTTGCAACGCACCGGGCAGATCGGCACGTATCCGTCGAGCCTGGGCCAAGAGGCCACGGCCGTCGGCATCGGCGCGGCGATGGCCCGCGACGACGTGCTGCTCTGCTCCTACCGCGAAACGGGCGCGATGCTCGCGCGCGGCGTCCGGATGAGCGACATCCTGCTGTACTGGGGCGGCGACGAACGCGGCATGGCGTACACCCACCCCGGCGAGCCGCGTCAGGACTTTCCGATCTTCGTTCCGATCGCGTCGCAGGCGCCGCAGGCGGCGGGCGTTGCGTATGCGTTCAAGCTGCGTCGGGAGCCGCGCGTGGCGGTCTGCGTGCTCGGCGACGGCGGCTCGTCGAAGGGGGATTTCTACGAAGCGCTGAACGCGGCCGGCGTGTGGCAGTTGCCCTTGGTGTTCGTGATCGTCAACAACGGTTGGGCGATCTCGGTGCCGCGCGAGACTCAATCGCACGCGCAAACGCTCGCGCAGAAGGCGATCGCAGCCGGCGTCGAGGGCGAGCAAGTGGACGGCAACGACCTGATCGCCGTGTACGACGCGCTCGAGCGGTCGCTCGGTAAAGCCCGCCGCGGCGGGGGCCCGCACGTCGTCGAGGCCCTGACCTATCGAATGCACGACCACACGACGGCCGACGACGCGCGGCGCTATCGCTCCGCCGACGAGCTCGAGAGCAACCGCGCGCTCGATCCGGTCGAGCGGCTCCGCAAGCACCTCGTGGGCGCGGGCGCGTGGAGCGACCCCGACGAGCAACGTCTCCAGGCCGACCTCGAAGCGCACGTCGAGCAGGCGGTCGAGGAATACCTCGCGACCGGCGCGCCGGCGCCCGAGTCCATGTTCGAGCATTTGTTCGCGCAGCTGCCGAGCGCGCTCGAGCCGCAGCGCGACGAGCTCGCGGCGGAGGGCGACGCATGGAAGAAATAACGCTCGTCGAAGCCGTGAATCAGGCGCTCGCCCACGAGCTCGCGGCGGACCCGCGCGTCGTGCTCCTGGGCCAGGACATCGGTGTGAACGGCGGCGTGTTCCGGGCGACGGCCGGTCTCGCGGAGCGTTTCGGCAAGGAGCGCGTGATCGACACGCCGCTCGCCGAAGGCCTGATCGCGGGCATGAGCGTCGGCCTTGCGGCACAGGGCTTCCGTCCCGTCGCCGAGATCCAGTTCATGGGGTTCATCTATCCCACGATCGACCAGATCTTGAATCACGCCTCGCGGTTGCGGAACCGCACGCGCGGCAGGCTTTCGTGCCCAATGGTGCTCCGAGCCCCGTGCGGCGCAGGCATCCACGCACCCGAGCACCACTCGGAAAGCACCGAGACGCTGTTCGCGCACGTCCCCGGGCTGCGCGTCGTGATTCCGTCCTCGCCCGCGCGCGCGTACGGATTGCTGCTCGCGGCGATTCGCGATCCCGACCCGGTCGTGTTCCTGGAGCCGACGCGCCTGTACCGCCTGTTCAAGGAGTACGTGCCCGACAACGGCGAGGCGCTGCCGCTCGACGTGTGCTTTCAGCTCCGCGACGGCACCGACGTGACGCTCGTGAGCTGGGGTGCGGCGCTGCGCGAGACGCTCGCCGCGGCGGACGCGCTCGCGGAAAGCGGAGTGAGCGCGGAGGTGGTCGACGTGGCGACCGTCGCACCGCTCGACATGACCACGATCCTCGACTCCGTGGCGAAGACCGGCCGCTGCGTGATCGTGCACGAGGCTGCGCGCAACGTCGGCGTCGGGGCGGAGATCGCCGCGCGGCTCGCCGACGAGGGGTTGCTCACGCTGCTCGCGCCGATCAAGCGAGTCACGGGCTACGACACGATCGTGCCGCTCGGCAAGCTCGAGCACCGCTACATGCCGCAGACCGACCGGATCGTGGGGGCCGTCCGCGACGTGCTGGAAGCCGCATGACCGTCTTCAAGCTGCCGGACTTGGGTGAAGGGCTCCAGGAGGCCGAGATCGCGGCCTGGCACGTGGCGCCGGACGACGAGGTCGCCGTCGATCAGCCGCTGCTCGCGGTCGAGACGGCGAAAGCCATCGTCGAGATCCCGAGCCCCCGGGCCGGCAAGATCAAACGCCTGTTCGGTAAGTCCGGCGACATGCTCGAGGTCGGCGCGCCGCTCGTGGAGTTCGTGGGCGCGGACGACGCCGACGCGGCGAAGCCGGCCCCGCGCGATGCGGGTACCGTCGTAGGCCGCGTCGAGAAGGGCAACGAGATCGCGCGCGAGCGCGCGACTCCGGCCGGGCGCGCGGGCGCCGCGGCGGTCAAGGCGACGCCCGCCGTCCGGGCGCTCGCGCGCAGGCTCGAGGTGGATCTCGCGGTCGTCACGCCGAGCGGACCGAACGACACGGTCACCGCGCGCGACGTCGAACGCGTCGCGCGGATCTTTCGCGAGCTCGGCCCGCTCGAGCCGTTGCGCGGGGTACGCCGCACGATGGCGCGCAGCATGGCGCAAGCCCACGCGGAGGTCGCCCCGGTAACCGTGAACGACGACGCGGACCTCGCCGCTTGGTGGCCCGCGAGCAGCGAGCTCATGCTGCGTCTGATCCGCGCGATCGCCGCGGGCTGCAAGGCCGAGCCCGCGCTGAACGCCTGGTTCGACAGCCGCGCGCTCGGCCGACGCGTGCTGCCGCAGATTCACCTAGGCATCGCCGTCGACACGCCGGACGGCCTGTTCGTGCCGGTGCTGCGCGACATCGGCGGGCGCAGTGCAGACGATCTGCGCGCCGGGCTCGAGCGGCTGCGGCGCGATACGCGCGCAAGGACGATTCCGCCCGAGGAAATGCGCGGCTACACGTTCACGCTGTCGAATTTCGGCACGTTCGGCGGCCGCTACGCGAACCCGATCGTGCAGCCTCCGACCGTCGGCATCTTGGGCGCCGGGCGCGTGCGCGACGAGGTCGTCGCGGTCGACGGCGTGCCGGCGGTGCATCCGCTCCTGCCGTTGTCGTTGACGTTCGATCACCGCGCGGTCACGGGCGGCGAGGCCACGCGTTTTCTCGCGGCCGTCATACACGACCTCGCGGCCGTCACGGAGCGCTGACGTCATGGACGACTTCGACTTCGGTTTCCCGGACGAGCTCGTGCTACTGCGCGATCAGGTGGCGCGGTTCGCGGCGGAGCGCATCGCGCCGCGCGCGGCTGCAATCGACCGCGACAATGCGTTTCCGCGCGATCTCTGGCCCGAGCTCGGGCGGCTCGGGCTCCTCGGGATCACCGTGGACGCGGAGTTCGGCGGCGCGGGCTCGGGATTTCTCGCGCACGTGCTCGTGATGGAAGAGATCAGCCGGGCGTCGGCAGCCGTCGGGCTGTCGTATGCCGCGCACTCGAACCTCTGCGTGAATCAAATCGCGGCCTGGGGCACGCCCGAGCAGAAGCGGCGGTTCCTGCCGAAGCTCTTGAGCGGCGAGCACGTCGGCGCGCTCGCGATGAGCGAGGCGCAGGCGGGCTCCGATGTGCTCGCGATGCGCACGACCGCCGTGCCGCACGGCGACGGCTTTCTTCTCAACGGCACGAAGATGTGGATCACGAATGGGCCCGAGGCCGACGTCGTCCTCGTCTACGCACGCCTCGCCGGCGGCGCGGCCGCGGACAACGGCTCGGGTCCGCCGATCGGCGCATTGATCGTCGACAGCACGCTGCCCGGATTCTCGGCGGAGCCGAAGCTCGACAAGCTCGGCATGCGCGGCTCCGACACGTCCGGTCTCGTGTTCGAAGACTGCGTCGTGCCGGCCGCGCGGATGTTGCCCGGCAACGGCAAGCAGATCTTGATGTCGGGTCTCGACACCGAGCGGATCGTGCTCGCGGGCGGCGCGCTCGGCATCATGCGCGCCTGCCACGACATCGCGATTCCGTACGTGCATCAGCGCAAGCAGTTCGACCGGCCGATCGGCAGCTTCGAGCTCATGCAGGGCAAGCTCGCGGACATGTACAGCACGATGAACGCGGCGCGCGCGTACGTTTACGCGGTCGCGGCCGCGTGCGACCGCGGTCGCAAGACGCGCTACGACGCCGCCGCCGCGATCTTGAGATCGTCCGAAGCCGCGACCTGGGTCGCGGGACAGACGATCCAAGCGCTCGGCGGCAACGGCTACACCACGGAGTACCCGGCCGGCCGGCTCTGGCGCGACGCCAAGCTCTACGAGATCGGCGCGGGCACGAACGAGATCCGGCGGATGCTGATCGGCCGCGAGCTGTTCGCCGCGACCGCGGAGGCGCCGCGATGACCGCGTTTCGGACCAAGGTGGATCCGGCGGCGGAGGACTTCCGGCGCAACGCCGCGCACAATCGCGCGCTCGCCGCCGACTTCAAGCGCCGGCGCGAGGAGATCGAACAGGGCGGCTCCGATCGCGCCCGTGCACGCCACCGCGAGCGCGGCAAGCTGCTCGCGCGGGAACGCGTCGCGAAGCTGCACGATCCCGGCTCGGCGTGGCTCGAGATCGGCCGCCTGGCCGCGCACGAGGTGTACGATGGGCCGCTGCCCGCGGCCGGCATCGTCTGCGGCATCGGCACCGTCGCCGGCGTGCGCTGCATGATCGTCGCGAACGACGCGACCGTGAAGGGCGGCACGTACTACCCGCTCACCGTCAAGAAGCACCTGCGCGCGCAAGAGATCGCGCTCGAGAACGCTCTGCCGTGCCTCTACCTCGTCGACTCGGGCGGCGCGTACTTGCCGCTTCAGGACCAGGTGTTCCCGGACCGCGACCACTTCGGCCGCATCTTCTACAACCAGGCGCAGCTGTCCGCGCGCGGTATTCCGCAGATCGCGGTGGTCATGGGCTCGTGCACGGCCGGCGGGGCCTACGTGCCGGCGATGTGCGACGAAACGGTGATCGTGAAGAATCAAGGCACGATCTATCTCGCCGGGCCGCCGCTCGTGAAGGCGGCGATCGGCGAGGACGTCGACGACGAAACGCTCGGCGGCGGCGACGTGCACACGCGAATCTCGGGTGTCGCGGACCAATTGGCCGACGACGACGAGGACGCGCTGGCGCTCGCGCGGCGGATCGTGGCCCATTCGAATCTCGCGCGGGGCGCGGACGCCGCCTCGGCCGACGCTCCGGCGCCGGAGTATCCCGCGGACGAGCTCTTCGGGATCGTGCCGAACGACCTGCGTTACGCGTTCAACGTCCGCGAGGTGCTCGCGCGGATCGTCGACGCGTCGGAGCTCGACGAGTTCAAGCCGCGCTACGGGACCACGCTCGTCTGCGCGTTCGCGCGCCTCGAGAATCAGCTCGTCGGGGTTCTCGCGAACAACGGCATCTTGCTGTCGGACTCGGCGCTCAAAGGCACGCACTTCATCCAGCTCTGCAACCGCCGCGGCATTCCGCTCCTGTTCGTGCAAAACGTGGCGGGCTTCATGGTCGGCAAGGACGCCGAGCGCCGCGGAATCGCGAAGGACGGAGCCAAGCTCGTGACCGCGGTGGCGTGCGCGCGCGTGCCGAAGCTCACTTTGATCATCGGCGGGTCGTTCGGCGCCGGCAACTACGGGATGTGCGGCCGCGCCTACGGACCGCGGTTCCTCTGGACCTGGCCGACGTCGCGGATCGCGGTGATGGGCGGTGAGCAGGCCGGCGCCGTGCTCGAGCGGATCCGGGGCCGGCGCGGCGCCGACGCTAGCGGCGCCGACGAGCCGGCAGAGCCGCGCGACGACATCGTGGCCCAGTACGAGCGCCAATCGAGCCCGTACTACGCGAGCGCACGGCTGTGGGACGACGGCATCATCGACATGCTCGAGACTCGCGACGTGCTCGCCGCGAGCTTGGCCGTGGCTACGGCTAAGCCGCTGCCGCACGAAACGCCGTTCGGTATCCTGCGGATGTAGGGCTTAAGCGTGACGAACAATCGTGAGCTCGGTTCGCTGTTGCGCTCGATGCTGTTCGTGCCCGGCGACAGCGACAAGAAGCTCGCAAAGAGCGCGGAAGTGCCGGCCGACGCACTGATCCTCGACCTCGAAGACTCCGTCGACCCTTCAGCCAAGGCGCAGGCGCGCGAGCGCGTCGCCGCGTTCCTCAAGCGCCGGCACGGCCGCGCCGTCTGGGTTCGAGTGAATGCCGTCGACGATCCCGAGCACGAGGCGGATCTCGCGAGCGTCGTGGCTGCGCGTCCCGATGGGATCGTGCTGCCCAAGGTCCGCTCGCCCGACGACGTCGTCGCGCTCGCGGACAGGCTCGGGTCCCTCGAGCGCCGGGGGGGCGCCGAGCCCGGCGCCACCAAGATCCTGCCGATCGTGACGGAGACCGCCGCCGGAGTGTTCGCGCTCGGCGGCTACGGGCGTTGCGGGCCGCGGCTCGCGGCGCTGACCTGGGGCGCCGAGGACCTCGCCGTCGCGCTCGGCGCCGCGGCGAACGTCGACGAGCGCGGCGAGTGGCTGCCGCCGTATCAGCTCGCGCGCTCGCTGTGCCTGCTCGCGGCCGCCGCGGCCGGCGTTCCGGCGCTCGATACCGTGTGCCTCGATCTGCACGCCGAAGAGGCCCTCGCGCGGCAGATCGCGGCCGCGCGGCGCGACGGCTTCGCGGGCAAGCTCGCGATCCATCCCGCGCAGGTGGACGTGATCAATCGCACGTTTCGCCCGCACGCCGACGAGATCGCCGCGGCGCGGCGTGTGGTCGCGGCGTTCGAGGTTGCGCGCGGCGCGGGTGTGGTGGCGGTCGACGGCAGGATGCTCGACCGGCCGCATCTCCTGCGCGCGCGCCGCACGCTCGACGTGGCGGCCGCGCTCGCGGCGCGCGACGGAGCGTAAGCGCCCGCGACGGGCTCAAGAATGAAGGAGGTTCGCCATGTCGTTTCTAAGGAAGGTCGATCACATCACCTACGCGTGCGCGCGCGGGACCATCGAGAAATGGGCGTGGTTTCATACCGAGGTCGAGGGCGGCCGGCTGATCGAGCGCGTCGACGACGTTCGTCCACACGACTCGGCCAGCAGCATGAAGCTCTGGTGCATCGATTTCGGCGAGTTCGGCGTCGCGCTGGTCGAGGGAATCGACCGGCGCAAGAAGTCGCAAGTGACCAAATTCGTCGAGCGGCACGGGGATCACTCTTGTCAGCACGTGGCGTTCGACTGCCACGATCTCGAGCGCTTCAAGGAACATCTGCTCGATCTCGGCGGGCACCCGCGCGGCAAAGTGCTGGTGCGGCACGACGGCTTCGGCCTGCTGAAGCAGATGTTCGCGAAGGGCTACGCCGAGGGCGATGCGGCCGAGGCGACCTTCCCGGAGTACGTCGAGCGGCCCCGGGCCGGAGCGGACGACGTGCACATCACGTTCTCCGAAACCGCGGGCCGCGGATTCTACGACCAGATCGAGGACGCGATCGAGAGCGGCGACCAGGAGCCGCTCATCGACTTCGCGCAGATGCCGAAGAATTGGTCTGCGCCGGTGGCGCGTCCGCGGAACGAACGGCACTGACACGCCCGACGAATTTGCCCTGCCGCGCTAGGCCGGAGCTCGAACGAGCGCGGCGCCGCCCGGCGCGTTGACGGCGTTGCGGCATCGAGCCGATACTCCGCGGTAGCGCGCTGACAGGGCGCCACCAACCCGCGGCAAGGGAAGACTCCCACCTGTTTCGATCGAACGAACGTGCTTCTGCACCTTCTTTCAGCCTGGGCATCAGCGGGTCACAGGCGCCATATGAAAGGAGGTCGCCATGACCACGCAGACGTTTCTGCCCGCCCGTCCGTCCCTCGAATCCCTTCGTAAACAGGCCAAGAAGCTGGCGCGTGACGTCGCCGACGGCAACGCCGAGGCGCTAGCGCGCGTGCGCGTTCAGTTGCCGGGGCGTGAGCCGCCGTTGTCGCAGCGTGATGCCCAGCTCGTGATCGCGCGCGAATATGGTTTTCCCGGCTGGAAGGGCTTGACCGAAGAGGTCTACAAGCGGCTCGGCCAAGGGCTCGAGTGGGCGGCAATTCAGGCCAAGCACGCGATCCGCAACGACGACGTCGACCGCCTGAAGCAGTGGTTGAAGGATTTCCCCGGCTTGCTGTCTTGGCGAGACGACAGGGGTTGGACGCTGCTCGAAGCCACCGCCGCATTTCGCGACAGCTTCGACCCCGAAGTCGAGAAGGTGGAAACGCGGCCGCGCTGCGCCGAGGCAATGATCGACGCCGGCTGCGTCGTGGACGCCTCGATGTGTCGGCATGTCGTCGAGACGCGCGCGCGAGGAATGCTTCGCTTGTTCCGGAGCAAGGGCGCGCTGCCGCGGGCGCCGTTGGTCCTTACGGCGCTCGGCGACCTCGAAGGAGTGCGCGAGTGCTTCGACTCGTCGGGGAGGCTGCGTGCCGATCTCGTGGAAGAACGCGGCGAGGCGGCGATCGTGAACGAGGCGTTCTTCTGGGCCTGCCGCTACGAGGTCGATTCCATCACGGCGTTCCTGCTCGATCGCTGTATTGCGCTCGACGCGGAGCTTCCGCTGCGAATCGAGGCGGCCGGCGGGCGCAGCGGGCTCATCGCGGCATTGAAGCGCTCGACGTGGTTTCCTTATGACGGCCGGAACGCGCCGCCGAACGTATGGCAAGCGGCGGCGATGGAGGAGGTCATGAAGCTCGCTCACGACGACGCCGCCGCGCCGCTCGTGCGGCAGCTGCAGCGCGAGGCGTGGCTGCTCGGCGAGCAATTCGTGCCGTTTCAGATCGGGCTGTTCGAGCACTTCGGGTTTCATGGCGAGGTCGAGCACATCCGCCGGCTTCTCGAGCTCGATCCCGCCGCGATCCACGCTCGCCCCCCGCCCGCGAAGTGGGCCGTCGGCGCGCTCGAATACGGCCGTGCGAGCGTGGTGCAGCTGCTCCGCCACGTCTGGCCGCTGCCGGACGATTTGCCGCACGCCGCCGGCACGGGCGATTTCGCGAACGTGAAGAAGTGGTTCGACGCCGCCGGCCGGCCCGTGCTGGGCGATCCTCGGGATCACTTTCCCGGCAACGATCCGGCCAAGCGGGGCAATCTCCACTGGGGACCGCCCAACGCCCAGCAGGTGCTCGATACCGCGCTCGCCTGGGCGGTGATGAACCGCGAGCCCGACATCGCAACCTTCCTGCTCGAGCGCGGCGCGGACATCAACACCAACTGGTGCACGCACGAGCCCGCGAGCATCCTGCACGAGCTGGTGTTCCACGGCGACCAGCGGCAGATCCAGTTCGTGATCGACCACGGCATCGACCTCACGATCCGCGACTACCGCTGGAACGCCACCGCGCAGGGCTGGGCGTTGCACGCGAAGAAGGACGAGAAGCTCGCGCGGTTCCTGGCCGATGCCGAGCTCGATCGGAACAATCGTTCATGACCGGCGAGGGCATGGGCGTGCAGCGGTGGGCGCAAGGCGATTCGTGCTTCTTGACTGCGTCCCGTCCTACGCCGACGATCCTCCCGCTCATGTCGCCGTCCGTACGCTATTGAGAGGTAGCTCCGATGCATCACGCTCTTATCCGCCACGCCGGCGCCGTCGCCCTGCTCGCGCTTGCGGCCGCGGCGCACGCGCAGCCCGCTACCTGGCCGCTCGATGCCGCGAAGCTCCCCGCCGCGAGCACGAGCATTCCGCCGGGCGTCGGCTGGCCGTCGCCGCCGCTCGGCGCCGGGCCGTTCCTCGTCGAATCGATGCGGCCGGAGCACCGCATGCTGCGGGTGGTGGTCGTGGCGCGCGGCCTCGAGCAACCATGGTCGATCGCGTTTCTGCCGGACGGTGGCATGCTCGTCACCGAGCGGGCGGGGCGGTTGCGGCTGATCAAAGACGGCAAGCTCGATCCCACTCCGGTGAAGGGCGTGCCGGCGGTGCACGCTCGCGGGTTGCAAGGCCTCATGGACGTCGTGCTCCACCCGCGCTTCGCGGACAACCACTTCGTGTATCTCTCGTATCACCGGCCGAAGGGCGAGATGGCCGGCGAGACCGTGCTCGCTCGCGGCAAATGGGAGAACGGCGCGCTCGTCGACGTGCGCGACATCTTCGAGACCGGCGCGATCGGCACCGAGGGCTCGCGCATCGGCTTCGCGAAGGACGGCATGCTGCACATGACGGTGAGCGCGCCGGGCACGGGACCGGACGTCGTGCGCTCGCAAAATCCGCAGGACTACGCCGGCAAGACCATCCGGCTGCGCGACGACGGCAGCATCCCGGCCGACAACCCGTTCGTGAAGGACAAGCGCTACCTGCCCGCGATCTACACGCTCGGCCATCGCAACGGGCACTCGATGACCTTGAATCCGTGGACCGGCGAGCTCTGGGTCACGGAGCAAGGCCCGGACGGGGGCGACGAGATCAACGTATTGAAGGCGGGCGCCAACTACGGCTGGCCGCTCGTGAGTTACGGCCGCACCTATCCCGGGCCGAGGGTGGCGGCGAGTCCCACGCTCGAGGGCACGGAGCAGCCGCTGCTCTTTTGGGTGCCCGCGATCGCCGTGACCGGCATGACGTTCTATCAAGGCAACGTGTTCACCGCCTGGCGCCGCAGCGCGTTCGTGGGCGGGTTGCGCCAGGGAGAGACGCCGCGCACCGGGCAGATGCAGCGCATCGAGTTCAACGATCGCTGGGAAGAGATCCGCCGCGAGCCGATGCTGCGCGAGCTGAACCAGCGGATCCGCGACGTGCGCGAGGGGCCCGACGGGCTCCTGTACGTGCTGACGGCGGAAGCGCCCGACGGCGCGGTGCTGCGCATCGAGCCAGCGGGCTGAGCGGCGTTCCGGGCCCGCGGCCGCGGGCGAGAGCTCAACGTTTTGAAGCCCGGCGCGAACTACGGCTGGCCGCTCGTCTCGATGGGCACCAACTACTCGGGCACGCTCGTCTCGGACAAGCCGTGGTACCGCGAGGGCATGGAGAATCCGCGCGTCTTCTGGGTGCCGCAGATCAGCCCCGCCGCCATGGCGTTCTACACCGGCGACAAGTTCCCGGAGTGGAAGAACAGTCTCATCATCGGAGCGCTGAACGGCCAGCACGTGGAGCGCATTCCCTTCAACGACCAGGGGCTCCCCCAGCGGCGCCAAGAGATGCTGGCCGAAATGGGCGTGCGTTTCCGCGACGTCGAGATCGGGCCGGACGGCTACATCTATTTCTCGACCGAGCTCCGCCCCGGCGGCGGGCGGCCGGACGGCACGGTGATTCGTCTCGAGCCGGTGCAGTAGCGCACGCGCGATTTGCGGCGCCCTTCGCAGCGGGCCGCGGCGGATTGTCAAGCGCGGCGCGCGCTGTCGCCGAGGTTGAACTCGGCGCGAATGCCGTATCAACTTCGCGCGACCCGCGCGAATTGTTAGTGCCTCGAAGTTTACTGTCGACCGCTGCCGGCGCTCTGGCCACGCGGTGCCCCGGCGTTCCCGATCGCGGGATATCGCTCCCGATTCCGGGATGGTTGACGCCTGATGGAACGAGCACCGCGGCGGGTGCGGCGCGTGCGGCCGCGCACCCTTCGGCTCGCCGGTCGCTGGCATGGAACTTGCGATTCGGACGGCGGAGAGCGCCGCGACAGGTTGCAATGTTTGTGTGCACATCGCGGCGAGGAGCAGACGACGATGCGAAATCTTCCGCGGCAACTGCACTACGCCGTCCGGACGTTCCTCCGGGCGCCGGGGTTTGCAATTACGGTGGTGCTGACGCTCGGACTGGGCGTCGGAGCGAACATCGCGGTATTTTCGGCCATCGATTCCGTGCTCCTGCGGCCGTTGCCCTTTCCCGACGGCGATCGCCTCGTACGCGTGAGCCAAACGGTCGAGGGCTCCGGCGAAACGAGCATCGCGCCCGTGCGGCTCGAAGACTGGCGGAGCCAGGCGTCCACCTTCGACGCTTTGAGCGGCTACTACGTCGAAGACGTCACCGAGACCTCGGGAGAGTTTCCGCAGAATCTACGTCGCGCATCGGTAGCGCCCCACTTTCTCGAGGTTCTCGGGGTGGCTCCCTTGCTCGGGCGCGACTTTGCACCGACCGAGTACGCGGGCGTGCCGTCCGTCGTGGTAGTGAGCGAACGATATTGGCGCGAGCGGCTCGGCGGCTCTCCGGCCGCTCTGAGTCAGCAGGTGCGAATCGGCGCGCAGTCGTTTTCGATCGTGGGTGTCGCGGCTCCGCATTTTCCCGCCGAGGACGTCGAGTTGTGGATGCCGGCCGCCGTAAACAACTCGTTCGGCCGGTCGCGACAGAGTGCCTGGTACACGGGCATCGGACGGCTCAAATCTGGCGTTACGCTCGCGGACGCCCGCGCGGATCTCGCGGTCGTTCAATCGCGCCTCGCGGCCGAGTACGCGAATACGGATCGGCGCATCGGAGCGCAGATCGCGTCGCTCAAGGACACGGTCGTCGGCGGTGCGCGCCGTTCGCTGTGGCTCGTGTTCGGTGCCGTGTCCGTGCTGCTTCTCATCACCTGCACCAACGTCGCCACGCTATTCCTCACGCGCGCCGCGCGGCGGCAATACGAGATCGCGATTCGCCGCTCATATGGTGCTTCGATCTCCTCTGTCATTGGGCAGACACTGGTCGACACGGGCGTTCTCGCGGTGATCGGCACCGCCTTCGGGCTCGCGCTCGCCGCGGGCGCGTTGCAGCTGTTTCGGTCGCTCGCCGCCGGAATCATTCCCCGCGCGGCGGAGATGTCGCTCGGTGCCCGCACGCCGATGTACACCGCCGCCGCGATCGCGGTGGTTACGCTGCTTTGCGGCCTGCTGCCGGCCGTGCGCAGTGCGCGTGCCGATTTCGGCGGCAAGCTGGCGGGCGCCCGTGGCCAGGTGTCCACGAGCCACACGCTGCATTGGCTGCTCGTGGGGGTGCAGGTCGCGCTCTGCGTCGTGCTGCTTTCCGGCGCGGGGTTGTTGCTGCGCAGCTTTCAGGAGCTGTCGCGCACAAATCCGGGGTTCGATCCGCAATCGGTCCTGACGTTCCGGGTGAGCGGCACGTTCGCCGATGCGGGAGATTGGCAGCGCCTCCAGGAGCGCATCGGCCGAACGATCGCCGAGCTCTCGAGATTGCCGGGGGTCGAGGGCGCCGCGACCTCGGCCACGCTACCCGGCGTCCCGACGCAATACGAAGCGGAGTATTCCCTGTCCGAACGGCGCACGGATCTCGAAGCGTCGTTATTCGCCGAACAGAGGCCGGTGTCGCCGAGCTACTTCGCAACGCTCGGTATCGCCGTGCTCGAAGGCGAGGTATGTCAACTCGCCGGGGGACAGGACGCGCCGGTAATGGTCAACCGCGTGTTCGTCGATCGCTACTTCAAGGGCGTACCGGCGGTCGGCCGAGAGCTATACGGAGTATCCGAGGGCAGCCGGGCCGGCAGAATCGTCGGCATCGTGAGCGATGCTCGCGAGCGCGGACTCGACCGCGAGCCGAGCCCGACGGTCTATTGGTGCACGAATGCGAATGGGCCCAGCCCCTACTATCTCGTTCGAACGCGGGCAGAGCCGGCGGCCGTGACCGGGGCTCTGCGCGAACGGCTCAAGGAGCTCGAGCCGCTGCGCGCCGTCTATGAGGTCGCTCCTCTCGATCAACGGATCGGCGACTCGTTCGCGGAGAATCGGCTGCGTGCGGTGCTGCTCGCGTCGTTCGCCGTGAGCGCCCTGGTCCTCGCGTGCATCGGCGTCTACGGGACGCTGAGTTACATCGTCAGCTTGCGGCGGCGCGAAGTCGGGCTACGCCTCGCGCTCGGAGCCGTTCCCCGGAACATCGTGTCGGAGTTGATGTGGAGGATGTTGCGCGTGGTGTGCGCCGGCTGCGTTGCCGGCCTCGTGCTCACCGCCGCGTTCGGCAAGGCACTTTCCGGAATGTTGTACGGCGTATCGCCGTCCGATCCCAACACATTCGTGAGCGCCGTGCTCGCCGTGCTAATCGTCGCGTCGGTGGCGTGCTTCGTGCCTGCGATTCGCGCGGCGCGCTTGGACCCGATGGCCGTTCTTCGCGAAGACTAGCGGTCAACCGGCCATGCGCGACGAACGAGGAACCTCGGTGGTCGGCAGCGGTGCGGCGCAGGCGGCACCGCCTGCGATCGACGTGGACGCGCGCTTCCGCTTGTCGAAGCACATGCAGATTCGCCCGCGCGCACCGGGATTCGTCGCCGAGAGCTTGATCACGGGCAGGCGCCAAGCGTTGCCCAACGCTGCTTCCGTGCGCTTGCTCTTGAGCTTGTGCGAGCCGACGACGCTCCGCGACGTGCTGTCGCGAATGCCTCGACACGAACCCTCGTTCTTGCTCGAGTTCTTTGCCGGCTGTTACGAGCGCGGCCTGATCACGCACGTCGCACAGGATGGCACCGCCGAGGAAGACGCGCTCGGCGCGCTCCTGCATTGGGAGCCGCACGACCTCGCCTTTCACCTGTGGAGCCGGCGTGGCCGCAATCCGGCGCTAACTGGAGCGACCGGCCACCTCGTCGACGTCGTGCCCGCCGAACCGCTGCGGCGGATTTCCAGCGGCGTAGCGTCATTGGCACTGCCGACCCCAGATCTCGTGCGTCTCGAGACCGAAGACTGGTCCCTGACTCGCGCGCTCGAGACCCGCCGCTCGCGGTATGAAGTGGGCTCCGTTCCCCTCGCTTCGCTCGCCGAGCTGCTGTTTCGCGCGTGCCGGGTCTCGCGGGTCACCACGGACGGCGAGGCGCTGGCGCAGAAGGTCTATCCGAGCGGCGGCAGCCTGCACAGCCTCGAGGTATACGTGCTCGCGCATCGCTGCGCGGGGCTGCCGAGCGGGGGCTACCGATATGACGCGTTCGAGCACCGGCTCGAGCGTCTTGCGGCGCCGGGGGAGGATCTCGAGCAGCTGTTGCGCGAGGCTCAAGTCGGCACCGGTCGGCTGCCGGATCTTCCGTCGGTGCTGCTGATCTTCGCCGCGCGGTTTCGCCGGGTGTCCCGCAAGTATCAGTCGATCGCCTATCACCTGATCCTCCAGGAAGTCGGTGCGCTCTATCAGACGTTGTACTTGGTCGCCGAAACGCTCGGGATCGCCGCGTGCGCAATCGGCGCAGGGGACTCGGACCGTTTTGCGCGCGCCTTCGGCACGGACTTTTTCATGGAGTCGAGCGTCGGCGAGATGATTCTCGGCGGACGGGAAGGCTGATGCGGCTCGCGGCCTTTTTCGGCGGTGGCGACATCCGCTTCGGCCATCGCGGTTGCCGTCTGCATGCCGGCGTGGAGCGTCTGCCGGGAACGGCCTTGCGGCCACCGTTGCTTGCGCTCGGCGATCGTGCGCTGCGTCTTCACGGTGCTGAGGTAGAGCGGTTGCTCGACCTCCTGGGCGCCGGGCGCAGTGTCGACGAGCTTCTCGATGTTGTAGGTGCGCCGCAGCGAGACGCATTGCTCCGCCTGCTCGGTCGACTCGATGCCCTCGGGTTTCTCCGCAAGGAACCCGCCGCTTCGGCTGCGGCGCCGCGGTCGTTCCTCGCCGCCGCACGCGCGTGCCGTCGCGAGCTCGCGCGGCTCCGGTCCGAGCGCGACGCGGCCCGGATCGGCGCGCGAATCGTGGTGCACGGCGGCGGAACGTTGACTGCGCTCGTTGCCAGGTTGCTCGCGGTCGTCGATGCCGCCCCCGACATCGAGCCGCGTTTGCGCCCAACGACGCGCCGGTCCGACGCCGCGGTCGTCGTTGCGGAGGGCTCCGCGCTCGGTGGGCTCGGCGACTTCGACCTCGAATGCCGCGCGCTCGGCAGGCCATGGCTGCTCGTTCGTTTAACCGGACCGCTGCTCCGCCTCGGGCCATGGTTCGCGCCCGAGACCCCGTGCTTCGCCTGCTATAGCCGGCGTTGCGCGGCCGCGGCCGCGGTAGTCGAGGACTTCGCCGATCTGGTTGCGGCGCGCTCCGGCGTGAGCGCGATGGCGTGCCGCGCCGACCAGGACGCCGACCTGCTGTTGCGCGCCGCCGAGCTCGCAGCGCTCGCCGTGATCCGGTCGACGTCGAGGGACGGCGCCGGGCGGTTTCCCCCGGATCACGCCTTCGTCGAGGTCGATCTCACGGCGGGGCCGGACGCCACGGGCAGCTCGCCGCCCAGCGCGCGCGTGCTGTCAACGCCGGAATGCGCGGCGTGTGCCCCGATCCCGGCGCGGGTGGGCGTGTCGGTGGTAGATCCGGCCGTCGGCATCGTGCGCTCGTGCCGGACGGTGGGTCGCGACGCGACGGGCCCGGACGTCGTCCGCTGTATCGCAGAAGCGCGCCGTTGGCGACCGGGCGTGCCGCTGCCGCTCGGTGTCGAGCGAATCTTCGGCGTCGGCGTGCATTTGGACGAGAGGCGGGCGCGCGCGGCTGCCGTAGGCGAAGCACTCGAGCGCTACGGCGCGGCGTTCTACGACCGGCGGAAGATCGTCTCGGCCAGCTGGGAAGACTTGCAGCGCAGCGGGCGTCGCGCGGTTCGTCCCGGCGACGTGGCGCCGTTCCTCGCCGCACAGCTCGAGCGCCATGCGCGCGCGCCGGGCCGCACCGTACTCCAGCCGTTCGACGATTCGACCCGGGCCGGCTGGGTACCGGCCGTCGATCTCGGCAGCGGCGCCGAGGTGCTCGTGCCGGCTGCGCTGGTGTACTTCCCTTATGCCCATCCGCCGAACGAGCCGCGTTGGAGCGAAGGGACCTCGACGGGCCTCGCGGTCGCGGCCGACTGGGACGCGGCGGCACTGCACGGACTTCTCGAGGTCGTCGAACGGGATGCGGCGTCGCTCGCGTGGTTGACGCGACCCTCTTGGCCGCGTCTCGGGCTCGCGTCGTTGGCGCGTCTCGAGGCGCTGTGGTCGCACCGGCTGCAAGTTTCGGGCGTGCGGCTGCATCTCGCGGACCTGTCGTGCGACACCGGCGTGCCGGTGATCGCGGCGGCAATCGAGAGCGCGCGCGGCGGCGTATCGCTCGGCACGGCGGCGCGTTTCGACGTCGAAGAAGCTGCGATCAAGGCAACGCTGGAAGCGTGTCAGGCTTGGCTATCGTGGAAGGGAGCTCTCGGCGGCGATCCGGGACGCGAGCTTGCGGCCGACTTCGTCGACGTCGTCGAGTTTTCCGACCATGCGCTGCTCGCCACCCGCCCGGACTACGCCCGGTGCGTGATCGAGCGCTTCGCCGAGCCCGGCACCGCGCGCGTCGGCGAGCACGCCGGCCTCGACGCCGCGGTTCCGTTGCGCGAGCTCGCAGAACGCGTCGGGCGCGCCGGCTTTGCGCCGCTAGCGGTCGATCTAACGCCGGTCGATCTGCGTGCCGCGGGCTACTGCCTGGTTCGCGTCGTGGTTCCCGGTCTCGTGCCGCTCAACGGCGATCACCTGCTGACGCCCGTCGGCTTGCGTCGCTGCCGAGAGCGGGGCGGTTGGCCGCTCGGCGCACAGGGCGCCGGTCAGGCGCATTTCGAGCGCCGGCCGCATCCGTTTCCATGAGCGACCGCGGATCCGCAGTGCGACTCGACGACGCCACGAAGATCGTCGCCGGCGAGGATGTGCTCCATCTCCTGCGGCGGCACGGCAGCATCGAGCTCAGAGGTAAGGGCCTGCACCGCCTGCACGGACGCCTGGCGCCGCTGCTCGATGGCCGCTTCACGAAGGACCAGCTGCTCGCGTCCGCCGGCCCGCATGCGAGCATGGTAGACCGCTACCTCGAAAGGTTGCGCGAGACCGGCGCGCTCTCCGCGGCGCCGGAACCGCGCGACCTGCCGGCGGGCTTTCCCGAGCCGTGCGGCGGCATTCAGCACATCGAGCTCGACGATAGGCGAGCTGCGGTCACTCTCGCCGGAGCGGAGGGGTCGCGCCGGACGCCGCTGCGCATTTCGTTTGCGCCGCGTGCCGAAATCGAGCTCCGGCTCCTCGATCTTGCCAAGCACAGACCGAGAGGCAGGCGGGTATGGATCATCAGCGATCGCGAGCCCGACGCGGCGGAGATTGCGAAACGCGCGCTCGTCGCGCGGCACTTGCTGGCGATAGAGCTCGGGCGCGCCGCCGGGCCGTCGTTGTCGATCTTCGAGTTGGACCGCAACGGCTTGGCGCTGCGCCGGCTCGCTAGCGTCGAGCCACCGGCGACTTCTCTTCGCTCGGTGCCGATTCAGCTCGAGCTCGTGCGCCTACACGACCGTCCGCAATTGCCGCTCGCATCGATGGTCGCAGACTTGCCGAGCTGCGGTGCAAGCGCAATCGCCTACGGGCTGGACTCCTTTTACGTCCGGGCCGCGCTCTCGGTGGATGTGCTCGGGCGGGCCGCGCTCGCTCGCGCGATAGCAGGTGGCGGCCTCTACGCGTGGCGTAGAGAGCTCGCGCAGCCCAATGTTCGCGGCGCGCGGGTCGCACTCAACGTCGAAGACGGCGGACGCGCGCTGCTCGCCACGTCGCGGAGCGCCTGCGTGTCGCTGCTCGTGTGCGACTGGGCGCGGCGCTGCCGACCCGTGCACGGTCGGTCCATCGACCTGCTGTGCGTCGCTCCTCCGAGCGAGCGAGTCGCGGCGCTGCAGGGCATGCTGCGTCGGCGGCGGCGCACAGCCCCGGCCGTCGTCGACGACTCGAGCCCCGTCGTGCTTGTTCGTTGCGGCGGCGTCGTTCTGGCGCGCCTCGGCTTCGAGGAGGCGATCGCGGAGGCCCTACTCAGGGCAGTGGCTTCGGAAGTCGGGTTCGAGCCCGTGGCGCACCCATTCCTGCCGCCGCTCGGCGATTCGCAGAGTGTTCGGCGTCGTTTGCGGGCCGCGCTTGCGACAGTGCCGCCGCGGGTACCGATCACCGTGGGCCGGCTTACGCGCTTTGCGTGCACGTTCTTCTTCGGAATCGTCGAGTCCGCGGAGAAGGGGACGTGACGGCGTCGGTGCCGGAACCAAATCTACACTTGGGTGCGTCGCTCACCGCGCCCGGAACCGACGACCTGCGGTTTCGGCTCGCGCGCTGCTTTGCGGGCGCGCACTCGCCCGTCGCGGTCTTCACCCTATTCGAGCTCGCGGAGCGGCTCGGTCGGCTCACCGACGAGTCCGAGGCCCGCGGGGCCGGGCTCTTCGTCGTGCTCGATCTGCAGCGCATCGTTCTCTATCGTGACGGTGGCGCGGCCGGTGAGCCGGGCCTGTCCTCGCTCGTGCGCTTCCTCTTGGATGGCTACCCGCTGCAACCTTTCGAGCTTTTCGCCGCGGCGGAGCGCGGCCGCCCGTATCGTTTGATGTTCGATCCGGCGGTGCTGGAGCTCGCGACGCCTTGTCTCTCCCGTCTCGCGCGCGGTGAATACTGCGTGCTGGACCTCGTCACGGGCGAGATTCTGTACGGGAAGTTGTTTCGCCATCCGCGCGGGCCCAGGTTGCCCCGGCTCGTTTCGGCGAGCGCCCCACCGGACGCGCGGCTGCGCGCGGTGACGACGGACCGCGGGCTGCGCGCGGGGCCACCGCCCGATCTTCGGCCGCTCGTCGGCGCCGCCGCGGGAATCATCCGGCGCGATGACCTCGAGCCGGACTTCTCCTCGATGGCGTTCGCGACGACGCTCGTCAGCTGGAACCGCGGCAGCAAGCGGGAATTCTGTTACGGGAAGTCGCCCTCGCCGTCGCACGCTCGCGCGATTGCGCGCTGCGAGGCCGTCGAGCGGTTCCAGATCGCCTTTCACCCCCCTACGATCGAGCTCGTGCGAGGCAGTTACGAGGAGCTCGCGGCCGACGCGATCGACCCGCGCACCCTGTTTTTCGGCCGGAGTCCCGAGTGTCCCGGCGATCGAGTTCCGCCCTATGACCCGACCGCCGCATTGTGCTGGACGTGGGCTTTCGGCCCGGCCGAGCGCCGCTGGCGCTTGGTGCCCGCTCAAGAGGTCTGGTTCAACACGCCGGAGCTGATGTCCGAGCAGCGCTACGCGTATTCGACCACGAGCGGTTGTGCCGCGGGAGCCTCCCTCGAGGAAGCCGGTGTTGCCGCCGCGCTCGAGGCCATCGAGCGCGACGCGTTTCTCACCGCTTGGTACCTGCGGCGGCCGGCGCGCGAGATCGACCTCGACTCGTGCGCGGGCGACGAGTTTCAGGACTTGCGAGACCGATTCAGATTGGCGTTCCCCCGCTATCGTGCGGTCTTGTTCGACCTTACGTCCGACGTCGGCGTGCCGACGGTTGGCGGCCTCGCAGTTCGCGAGCGAGGCGGCGGCCCGCGCGTGTGCGCGGCTGTGGCGACTCACATCGATCCCGAAGTTGCGTGCTTGCGCGCGTTTCGCGACATCACCGGCTTCAGCCCCGACATGACGCCCGAACGGCTCCTCGAGCTGCAGGCGCGCCGGCTCGCACCAGAAACGGTTGTCGGGCCGACGGGCCACTTCGAGCTCTACGCGCTCGACGAAAGTTTCGTCGCATTCGACTACCTGGAGCTCGGACGACGGCCACGCATCGCGGTGGAGGAAATCGGGGCTGCGTCGCCGGTCGCCGCGCAAGCGCAGCTACGTCTCGACGTCCTGCTCGAGTCCCTCGACACTCGGCTGCGCGAGCTTGGAGCCGCCCTCTACATCAAGGACCTCTCGCACCCCGAGCTCGCCGCCCAAGGATTGCACACGGCGCGCGCCGTGACGCCGGGCCTGTACCCGTTATGGTTCGGTCACGGTCTGCGCCGGTTTGCAGTGACGGACCGGTTGCAGAGGTTAGCGCAAGCCTACACGGGCCGCGGGCTCGATCGTGCGCGGCTGCAGCTCGACCCTCACCCGCTCGCGTGAATCGGATCTTGGCCGGCTTCCGCGGCCTCGGGAACGCCCGCCACGTCGTCGAGAGTGAGCCGCGTCGCCTCCATCGCGAGATGCGCCAACATCGCGTCGCACCGTTCGCGCAGCCCTCCGTCGCGCGCCTCGCCGCCGCGTATACCGAGCGCGATCTCGCGCCAACGAGAATCGGCGAGCAGCCTCTTCCGTAGCGCGGCGAGCACCACGTGCTCCCAGGTCTCGGGCGTGACGCAGAGGTTGAGGGACGTGGAGTCGGCGAGGGCATCGACGCGATGCCAAGCGGCGCGCGGAACGTACAATGTCGTGCCCGGCAGCATGTCCACGGCGGTCGCCCGCTCCTCGACGTGCCGCACGTCCTCGCGCAGTTGCGGCTCGTACTGGCTCAAGGAAGGCGGGCACATGCTGGTCGCCGTGAAACGCTCGATGGGGTTGGAGGTAGTTGCCGGCGAGACGAGCCAGCGTTTCTTGCCGGTGAGATGGACGGTGAAGTTCTCGTTGGCGTCGAAGTGCCATTCGGTCACGGCGCCGGCTGGGCTTGCGAACAGGCTGATCCGGATGAATTGTGCGTCGATTCCGAGGTCGGACGAAAGCTGCTGGGCGAGGGCGCGCACGGGCCGCAGCGTCGGACGCAAGTGGAAATACAACGTGGCTCCGGCCTCGAAGAACGACAGAGCCGTCGCCGCGGAAACCGGCGTCGAGCGGTACGCGCGCGCACGCGTGTAGTGCATGACGAGAACCGGTTCTTGAGCGAGCTTGAGAAAGCCTTCGAGCGTATTGCTGTTGAAGTCTTGGCAAATCTCTTCCGCCAAGTCCGGCCGGGACGCCGTCGTAAACAGCGTCTTGCTCCAAACCTCGTCGAGAAAGCGCCGTACGGGGTACGGATGAGTCAGGTCGGCGAGGGACAACGGCATACGGCTAGCGACGCGTCGCGAGGCTCACGGCGCCATCGTCGTGGTACCCGGCCCTTCGCCAACGTACTGGACGACGGCCGGCTGATCCTTCGTGAGCAGGTAGTGCCAGACGTCCTTCGGCTCGACGATGACGCTTCCCGGACCGAAGGCGCGAAGCTTGCCGGCGTCGATCTTGTCGCCGTAGGCGAAATAAACCGTGCCTTCGATTACCGTCAGCACCCGCCATTGCACGTGCTTGTGCGGCGCGAAAGTGAAGTTCGGCGGCAGTTTGTTGCGCAGCACGTAGGGAGCGCTTTCGCCGAGATTGCCTACTACGATGGCCGACAAGAGCCCCGCCGGCGCGCCCGGAAACTGCACGTATTCCACCTCGGGCGCGGTCAGAGCGAGCTCCATAGCGATGGTTGGAGCGGTCGTGCCTTGAGACATCGACGACGCGGGCGAGAGCATCACGGCCGCAATGATCAATCGTTGCAAATTCACGGAGTTCTCCTCTTGATGACCAGTTTGATTGCCCAGCTTCAGGTCGTTCGATTTACCGGCCAGTGCCCTTCTCTCGGCGCCGCAGGCATCCCGGCGACGAGGCGTTCCCGTACGAGACTTCGTGACACCTTACCCGCTTGCCCTCTAGGTAACTCCGGCCAGATTTCGAACGATCGCGGGAGCTGGAGCAATGCCAGCTTACTCCTGCACAGCGCTTGAAGCTCGCCCACGTCGAGTGCCGCGGAATCGGCTTCTACCACCGCCGCCGGCACCTCTCCCCAGTCGTCGTCGGGCAGGCCCACGACGGCGCAGTCCCGCACCGCCGCATGCTGCCGGATCACCGCTTCGATTTCGCTCGGGAAGACGTTGAAGCCGCCACGAATGATCACGTCGCGTTTGCGGTCCACGAGGTAGAACAAACCGTCGCGGTCTCGATAGCCGAGGTCGCCCGTATGATGCCAACCGCCGCGCGACGCTCGTGCCGTCTCCGCGGCGTCGTTGTAATACCCCGTCATCAGTTGGTCGCCTCGAACGACGATCTCGCCGATCTCGTTCGGGCCAAGTAACTCGCCGCGGTCACTCATTACTTCGACTCGGACGAAGGGTGTGGGACGGCCGCAGCTTCGCAGCCGCACGTCGTCCCCTCCGGCATGCGCGGTGGCCAGGTCGATCGGCGACATGAACGTCACGTCGTGGCCGGTCTCCGTCTGGCCGAACGCCGTGGTCATCACCGGCCCGAATACGTCGATCGCTTCCTTGATCGTTTCGATCGGCATCGGGGCGCCCGCGTAGATGAAGAATCGCAGCGACGCGTAGTCGTGCTCGCGCGCGCTCGGATGCTTGACAAGCAGCCGGATCGCCGTCGGCGTGAGACCGAGGAGCGTAACGCGGTGGCGCTCGATGGCGGACAGAACTTTCGTCGGTTCGAATCCGTCGATGAGCACGTTCGTGAAGCCGAGCGCGCAGAGCGCGAGCGCCGCGCCCCCCGCCGCGTGCGTGATCGGCGCGGCCACGAGATGCACCGCGTGGTCGTGCTGATAGCGGACCATGAAGCTTGCGATGACCATTTCCCAGCATCGGTTGGTCATCATTACGCCCTTCGGTTTGCCTGTGGTACCGCCCGAGCTCAGCAGAGTCACCACGTCGTTCGGTGACGGCTCGATTCGCGGATCGGCTTCGGCGGCTTCGACGAGCAGAGACTGCAACGCCGGGGAATACCCGTCTTCGTGATCGACGCATATCGTATGGCGCAACGACCGGCAGCGTGCGATCGCATCGTGCGCCTTCTTGGCGTGCCGCCGGCTGTAGAGCATGACTTGCGTGTCCGTACCGTCGAGCATTGCGATCGTGGCGTCGACGGACTGGTTTGTGCCGATCGGCACCCACGTACACCCTGCGCGGAGCACGCCGACAACGCACTCGAACGCTGCGGCCGTGTTCTCGCTCAGAATAGCGACCCGCGTTTGCGGATCCACGCCGAGATCCCGAAGCACGTTCGCGAGTCTGAACGAAGCCAACTGCACGTCGCGATAGGTCCTGGACGCAATTGCGTCCTTCGCGCAGACTCGGTCCGCGTGCGCCGCCGCGGACTTGTCGAAGTAGTCGAGGAGGTTCATCAGGCGGCGCTCGGCGTTGCCTTGCGCGTCTCGAGGCGGTCGTCGCGCCGTCTCCACAGATGCCAGCCGTCCCAAAGCAGGTCGTCGTCGGTTGCCCCTGGCGAGCTCAGATACTGCACGAACCACGTGCCGCCGTTCGGCGGCGGAATGAAGAACAAGTCGTGGGTGGCAGGTAAGAGTGTTCCGGAGGCGACTATCTTCCTGTCCCCGTTCGTGAGCTGCGAGATCGTGATCTGTAGCCGATCCGCGGAGTCGCCCGAGATCGCGATGTGCCTCGTGCGGTTGCCGAACGTGCCGAGCCGCCGTGGCGTGGGAACGTTGCGACGCTCTTCCTCCGAGAGGAGCCGCGGAGCGTTCTTCACGTCGAACTCGGGCAGGAAGTTGCCGCAGAGGCGGCCGAGACACGCGTACGCCACCGGAAGGTTGCTCGCGCACAAGAACGCTACGCCCGCTTTGTGCTCCGGATGCAGCCGCAACACCACGGTTTGCGCGTCGCCGATCCCGTTGTGGCCGATCCAATCGCCGGCGTAGGTCTTCCAGCCGAGGCTCACGCCGTTCATCCCCGCCGACCAGCCGGGATAGGGGGCCTGCCGCTCATAGAACGGCGCGAACGATTTGATGCGGCGAAACAGCGGCGCGCCGAAAGCCGCGGGATTCAGCTGGAACCGGAGAAACTCCGCGCATTCCGTCACGCTCAACGAAAGGCCCGCGCCCGTGGCAGGGCAAACGCTCTCTTCGGTGTAAGGGCCCGCGGACCCCGTCTCTGCGAGATGGTCGAGCAGCTCGCGGCGCAGCGTTCGCCCGAAGGGTTGCCCGGAGTACTTCTCGATCACCGCGCCGAGCAGGCTGAAACCGCAGTGCGTGTCGGTGAAATATTGCCCGGGCGGAAATGAGCTCTCGTCGGAGCAAACGAGCGCCGTCAATGCGGCTACGTCGACCCAGCCTTCGGGCGTCGTCGGGGCACGGTCGAACGGCCGAGGGCCGAGGCCGTCCGTGTGGCTCAGCAGGTGACGCAGCGTGATACCGGCGAGAACGTCGACAGCGCGATCGAGCTCGAGATGGCGCACGACTTCATCCGTGAGCGCGAGGTCGCCGTTTTGTGCGAAAGCGCCGAGCAGCGTCGCCACGAACGGTTTGACCACGCAACCCATGCCGAGCCTGGTGGTCGGGACGAACGGCGCACCTGCAGGACTCGCGCCGAACGCGACCGCGTGCACGGCGTCTTCGCCGATGAGCGCGACGGCCGCCCCCGGCACCTTGTTCGCCGAGCACGCGGCCGCCAAGTGTTCCGCAAGCGAGCCCGCACAGCCACTCTTGTCGACGACCTCGTCGAGTTTCATGGAGCACCTCCGTTGTTCGAGCTTTGCAAGCGTCCGTCGATTGCCCGTGCCAATTCGGTGATGGTCGGGTGGTTGTAAGCGTCAACAATGGTCAGAACCACGCCGAGTTCGTCTGAAAGCTGCGAGCACGCCAGGGCGGCCATCAACGAGTTGGCGCCCGCGTCGAAGAAGTTGCGGGAGAGCTCGAGGTCGGGGTTGGCGAGCAACGTTCGCCAAACCCGGGCGAGCGCGCGTTCAGTAGCCGTGCCCGCGGGCGGCGACTCCGTTCGCGGTGCCGACGACGATCGGTCGAGGCCTCCGCTTGCCAAGACCGTCACCGAGCCGATGGGCAGCTTGCCCGTCGGCCCCTCGGCCAACATGCGCCGGGCTGCGCGCTCGGCCTCGGCCGGCGAAGCACCGCGCGCCGGCGCTAACCGAATGCGCAGGCCATTGTCGTCGACGGCTACGGTCGCGGAGCCGATGCCCGGAACGCGGAGCAACAACGCCTCAATCGCCTCCGCGTAGACGTAGCGGCCCTCGAGCCAGTGCCTGCGCGTCTTGCGGCCCTCGAGCCGCACTCCGCCGTCCCGCTCCTTTCGGCCGACGAACCCGGTGCGCAGCAGGCGCGTGCCGGCCGCATCCGTCGTCAACGGGCCTTCGAGTCGTTCAGCGCGCCAATACCGGCGCGCGACCGTGGGGCCTTCGGCGTACACGTCGCCGCCGACCTCGGGCGGCAACTCGCGCAGATCCGGCCCGAGCACGCGCAGCCCGCCTCGACCGTCGCGCGCGGCAGCGAACACGTTCTCGCGGCCGGGCTCGATGCTCCCTCCCGCGATCCATCCCGAGGCGGCAGGATGCCCGACGGAGCAGAGCGTGCGGGTGACGCCGAGGCCTTCGAGCTGCCGCACGAGGTCCGGCCCGATGATGTCGCCGGTGAGCACCAGCCGGCTCAGTCCGCGAAGCGGCACGGAATGCTCGAGCAAGTCTTCTACCGCGTGGGGGTCGGCGAACAATACGGTCGTCGCGCCTGGCTCTGGCATTCGGCCGACGAACAGGAGGTTGTCGACGAGCCGCAACGCCCCGCCGATCGACCACGAAACCAGCATTTCGAGCAGGAGGCGCGGGTCGTCGAGGCCGGCCGTGGAGAGAACGATGCAAGCACGGTCGATTTCGAGTGCTGCAACGGCCTCGTGAGCGGCGCTCACGATCTGCCGGTGATCGAGGACGATGCCCGTGCGGTCGTCGCCTGCGTCGCGCCCGAGAAGCACGCACGTGGCGCTCTCGGGGCTGCCGCCGTTCGCGGCGGCGCCTCCTTCCTCGCCGTCTTGCCCGAGCGGCAGACAGACGCACGGAAGGCCGTAGGCTTCCGCGCGCCGCCGCGTGCTCTGGTCGCTGACGACTACGTCGGGCCGCAGCGCGTCGTCGAGACGTGTCTCCGGATCGAGTGCGACGAATGCGGCGCCGGCTTCGAGCGTTCCCAAGATTGCGGCGAGCGCCTGCGGCGAGCGCGTCGTGCAGAGCCCGACGAGCGATCCCGGCGTGACGCCGCGCTCCCGCAACCGCATCGCGACGCGGCGGGCAGCGAGGCCGACCTCGTCATAGGTGACCGCGCGCTCGCCGTGCCAGGCCGCCGGAGCGCTCGGCGTGACGGTCCTCTGACGCTCGAACACTTCGTGAACGCAAAGGTCGCGCATCGCCGCGTGCTCAGGTCGGGGAAGAGTCTGCGCCGGTCGACCGCGGGGCAGCGGTGTCGTCGGCGGGCGTCTTGGGGTTTTGTTCGGCACCCGCTTCGGCAAGCCGATGTGCTTGTTGCTCGACCACCGTGGTCATGTTGCGGCGCAGGAGGTCGCTCAGGTCGCAGGCACAAGTCTCTTCGACGACTCGGAATGCGTGGTAGCAGAGCGCCATTTTCTCGAGCGGGCCAACGCCGAGGGACGCAGCGAATACGTACAGCAGGTTGACGAGCGCGCGCGGCCGCTGGAACCGCTTGTCGTATTGAACGAGCGTGAGAAACTTCTCGTCGCTCCACATCGTCTCGACGAACGCACTCGGTCGGCGAACATGGCGGGTGAACAGCTCGGCGCGCATGTCGAGAATCTCCTTCGTCGTGGCAGCGTGGTCGATGACCCCGTCCCGCTCCTCCAAGACCGAGGCCGCTTGCCGCGACGTGGCGTCCAAAAGACGCCACCATCCTTCGAGCAGCGGGTCGTTGCGAAAGCGATCGGCCTGCCAGCCATGGCGGACCTCCTCGATCACTATCAACAAGCGCTCGCGATTGCGGCGATAGCTCGCCTCGATGCGTGCGAGCGTGTCTTCCGACGAGGAGGTTGCGGCGAACCTCTCCCAATGCGATTTGAACGAGACGCTGCCGTTAGGATAGGAGCCGCGACCGATGTACAGCGCGAGCGTCAGGAACAGGCGCAGCAGTGTCTCGAGACGCGGCGCGTCCGCCGCGAGGATGAGCAGCGCGAGCGGGCCGCTCGCGCGGCGGAAGTCGTCCAGCAACTGTTGCGCGCCGCTTTCCGCCGCGCTCAGGCGCTCCTCCTCGGGCGCGACCTCCAGCACGACGTCGTTTCGGCGCCCGAGGTCGGCCGTCGCGCCGTTCTGGCCGGCGACATGCTGGGACGCGGCGGCCTGCTGCGGCGAGCAATCGTCTGGGGACGTCGGATGCGCGGCCATCCATCCGGCGACGTTCGACCGGAGCTCTTCTATCAGCTCATTTAGCCGCGGCTCGGGCGCGTGCAACTTAATCCGGACATGCGGTCCACCGACTTGGTGCCGCTCCCACCAACCGCGATCGAGCGCGGCGGCACGCTTCTCGAGGAACGGCCCCACTACCTCGAGCAACATCGCATCGAGCGACCTGCTGTATGCGTCGAGCACTCTGTGTCGGGTCATGCTGTTTGCCTCATCTGCCGGGCGGCCATCGTGGCGTCGTCGGCGTTGTTTTCCTCGCGTGCGAAGAGCGTGCGCAGGCACTCGACCATGTCTCCCTCCTCGTCCATCCTCAGCCCCATTTCGTTGCAAAAAAAATGCAACGCGTGGGTGGCCACGAACGCGCCGCGCGCTCCGTAGTTGCGAACGCGCGCGAGCAGCGCAATTGCGCGGCGGGCCCCGTCGTCCCGTTCGAGAGCCGCCGCCATCCGCGCTTCCACCGCGCGCAGCACGGACAGCTGCCTCTCACGCTGCGCGGGGCCTGACGTGCGCGTCGACAGGCCCATCTTGCCGGCGGTCCGGTCCGCGAATGCCGACCATTCCGCGAGTGCGTGCTCGAGCTGCGAGGCGGCTACCGAATGCCGCAGAAGCACGGCGGTCGCGGCCGCCGTTGGCAGCCAACGGCGGACGTTCGCGCTTCCATTGCCGTCGCCGCGCAACAGACGCAGCGCGATGTCGGAGGTCGCGACGTGTAGTAGCTCGGCGAGCACCGACTCGCGCGTCTCGCCGAACGCGAGTGTGTCGCGGTCGTAGGTTTGCGTGGTGACCCGCACCGCCGGCTCCGCCCGATTGGCAAAGTCCACGAAGTCCGCGGCGAGGCGCTCGGCGAGCACGTTGCGCGCTGGCTGCATCCGCAGGCGCAGGTGCAGCCCATTGTCGAGGTAGCGCAGAAAGAACCACCGGCCCAGAACGCCTTCGCCCCGCTCGCGGTGCAGCCAGTTCCAGAGGCTGCCCACCAAGAACGATTCGAACGGCGGGTCGAGGTCGAGGCGGTACGCGATCCAGTGCCGCGGCATCGTCAAATCTCGATCATTAGTTCGGCGACATAGCCCTCGCCGTCGATTTGGCAGAGACCATCCGGCACCGGCTCCATGGGACTCAGCGCTACGTACGTCGAGCCGCCGGCCAGCGCGCGGCGAAACGCAACGGTCGACAGTGGGCTCGCCAGATCCAGGAGGCGCGGCTTCTCGCCGTGCCGGCCGACGTTCGGGAGACGGTAGAACCACAAGTCCACTGGCGCGAGGCGCGCGCGAACCCAGCTGCGCAGCGACAACGTGGCGCGCACCGGGTCGCTGTCGCCGAGGAGTTGCGCGACGGTGGCTGTGGGCGCCCACCACGCCTCGCGGCGCAAACACACGGGCCCGAATTCGAGCGCGGCGCGGTGCTCGACTTCGCCTGAACGGGAGGGCACCGGATCCTCGGCGAATGGGTTGCAGTAGCAATCCGCGTGCTTGCCGAGAAGCAGCTGATACTCGATCGGCAGATACTGTGCGAGCAGAAACCCGCGATACTGGAATCGCACCTGCCGCCCGCTCGCCGAGTCTAGAAAGATCGGCTCGCCGTCCCGAAGGACGACGTCGATTTGCGCAGGCTCGAGCCATTGGCGGTAACCGTGCGCCCAACGGTTGTCGAACCCGAGCCCGGAGTCGTATCGCCGCACCACGAAGTTCAGGTTGTGTTCCGGCGGCACGGCCAACTCGACGTCGAGCGCACGTTGCGAGCTCTCCGGCGCCGTGGCTTCGCGGCCGCGCGTCAGCAGGTAGCGAGACGCGAAGCGCCGATCTCCGGTAAAGGTGTTGTTGAGATAGAACCGGCGCTCGACGTAGTCGAACGCGCCGACGAAGCAAACGGACCGCTGCGGCCCGGTTCGGATCCCCGACCGCAGTTCCAAGAGTTGCTCGGGCTCGAGGCGCCCGCTCAGCGAACGGCAGCGCTGAACCAAGACTTCGTATTGCGGCGTTTCCCGGCCCCAGCTGAAACGTTCGACGATCTTCAGTCGGTGACGGAGGAACGTTGCGAGCAAATCGAGATACGGCCGCCGCGCACCTTCGCGCAGCTCTTCGCGGTAGAACGCCTCGACTACGCGTTCAACCGGCGAGAAGTTGTGCTCCACGGTCAACACGGTCTTCAGCTCGGTCAGGGGCGCGATGAGCGCGCGTGTTGCCTCTTCGGCGGCGCCCAGGTCGTCGTCGGCGTAGGAATTGACGTGATAGCGAAGCTTCACGCCGTCGGCGAGGTCTGCCGATGCGGCGGCGAGCTGCCGATCGATCTCCGGGAGCTCCCGCGGCGACACACGTGCCAAGTGCCAGCGTTCCAGGCAGTCGAGCAGGGGCTCGACGGACGCGTCCAAATCGCGCATTGCGCGTGCGGGGCTCGCCAGGTCGTCCATCAGGTACGGCCGCAGCAAACCGCGCTCTATGAGCGATTCGATCGCCGCGTCCATGCGCGCGGCACCCGCCGGGTCTTCTCCGACGAGCAGCCTCTCCGCGAGCTCTGCCCGCGTGAAGTTCCTCGACGAACCTTGGCCGCTCCGCTCCGCGTAGAGCTCTTGGAGGCGCTCGATCAAGGGCAGGTTGGCGATCGTGGCGGCGCACCAGCCTTGCTCTCTCTTGAGCCACAGTTGCCACCGACCGTTTTTCCGAGCCATCGGGCACAACGCGAGTCGCACGCGGGCGGCGCCTACCGATCCGGAGAGCAGACGGCCCTCGAGTGCGAGCACGTCTTCGACGTCGAATACGATTTCGCAGCGCGCGGATTTCGGTCCACGCGAGGCATGGTCTGCGAGTTTGAGGTACGCGCCCGGAACCAGGTGGGTGAACAAGTGCAGTGGGTTTACCTTCGTAGCGAACCGGCACACGTACGCGTACAGGCTTCGGTCGCGAGCGGAAAACGCTCGGGGCAGGTGATCGGCGCTCTCGAGTCGGGCGTATAGCGTGGAGCTCGATGCGGCTACCGCGAGCCGGAAGTCGAGGCCGCTCGCGCGCTCTGCGAGCGCGCGTCGCACTTCGTCCACTACGGTAGCCGTGCCGTCGAGCGCGGCGCGCCGCCGTTGCAGAAGCTCGCCGTAGCGGCGTAGCGCGGACCACAACTCGACGTCGTCCTGCGCGGAGATCGCAGCCGCATCGCTCGGTAGGTGTTTGTGATTGAAGACCGCACGCTTGATGGCAAGCAGGCGGCGCCGATTCGTCGCCGTGCCCGCGCTCGGAACGCGCGCATAAAGGGATTGAACGAGCTCCGCGCCGAGCGACGCGACTTCGGCGTCGATGGCGACAATTTGGGTGTCCATCGCGTCGAAGTGCGGTGAACGGAGTAATGCATGCCGCAGCGGCCACGCAGCCCGCCGCACGGCGAGCAGTGCGCTGCCCTGCGATTCGACGTCGCGCGGCACGGAGGATTCGACCCGACCCAACATAGGCTCTGAGCTCATGCGGCGTCTCGGCTATCGATTCTGGAGCGTGCCGACCCAAGAAAAACCCGGCCGCCGACTAAGGACGGGGCCGGGATAGATTCCACCTCAATGTTGTTCTTATGGGAGGTTACGCGTTAGCGCGCGTTGTCGCTCGGCTCTTCGATGCAGCAGCTGCCGCAGCAGGAACCGCAGTTGCAGCTGCAGCTCGACGCGGCGAACTCGGGCACGCCCTTACCGTCCTGGGCGAGAACCTCGACGTCCTCGAGCTCGATGTCGCTGAGATCGATCCACAGATCTTGCTTTGCCATGTGAGTTACCTCGTTTGTGTAAAGGAACAACAGAATGGCCGACCAAATCACTTGGCTGGCCAGTTCCTTCATAGCGGCTGCTCGAACGGGTCGTCAAGGTGTGCGAAAAACGTAGCACGCGTGCAATTGTCGCGGCCCGTGAATACGTTTCCTCTTCACAGAAGGCGACAAGACAATGTTGTTGTTCTGCGTTACCGAGCCTTTCACCGTCGAAGTAGCGGCCCAGAGCGACAAGGTCTATCGACGGCCGAGCGTCCGCCTCGTCGAGCAGGCCGCACTTCCGCACTCGCCCCGTGAGGCGCGCGACGGTTTGCGCTTCGAGTTTCGGCCGCCCGCGGCAGGTGCCTTGTCCGCCGGGTCGGTGTATGTCGCGACGCCCTTCGAGGTCGAAGCACTCGCGCGTGCGTTGCGCGACGCCGGGCACACGGCGCGCATCCGAGCTTTGGCGGGAGATTCGTCGGTCGCCATCCAACGGCGCTGGTTGCCACGGCAACTCGGCCATGTTCGATCGTCGGGCTCGCCGTTCGTCAGCCTCGAGCGCCAGCTCGCGGATTTCGACGCACGACAGTCGCTCCGGATAGCGATCCTGAACGTCTTCAGTCCCGCGTTCGGCGACAGCATCTGCTGCTTGACGCTGATCGCCGAGCTCGGGCGCCGGCTCCGCGCACGTTTCTCCGACGTTCAGATCGACCTGCTGAACGTGTGTTTCAGCACCGGCACCGACGCGCTCTACGCGCGCTCCGGACTCGTCCGCGAGATCCGTGCGTTGCCGGTGTCCGTCGCTACCTTGGCGTCGTACGACGCGTTCTTCGATTTCACGGCGGAATACGTAAGACAGGACTTGCCGTGGATCGACGGATGTCTCGAGGCCGTGGGTGTCGAGCACTGGACCGTGGCCAAGGAGCACAAGCGCAATCGGTTGTCGCTCGACGTCTCCGTCGAGGAGCCCGCGTCGGCAGCAGTCGACCTCGCGAGATCCCGAGGCCGGCCGCTACTGCTGTTCCATCCGCTGGCGTCCACGCCCATTCGAAGCATGCCCCCCTCGGTCGTTCCGAGAGCGCTGGACGCTCTGCTCGATCTGACCGACTACACCGTCGTGAGCACGGTCCGCATTCCGTTCGCGCATGCTCGCTTCATCGACTGGTCGAGCGTCTCCTCGACCTTCGATCACTTCGCGTATCTGATCTCGAAGGTCGACACCTTCATAACCGTCGATACTGCTACGTATCACGTGGCCGACGCGTTCGACGTTCCGGGCATCGTCTTGTTCACCTCGATCGATCTTGCGCTGCGGGTTAGCTACTACCCCTTCGTCGCCGGCATCGAGCTGAGCCCCGGCAACCGCCTATCCGGAGTGCACTTCAGCGAGCGGGCGGACGACATCCGCTACGCGGAGTCGCTGTGGGAGGGTGTCGATTTCGCCGGCATCGTGGACGCGCTGAGGTCGGTTGTGAGCAAACGCTCGCGCGCTGCGTGAGTCGACAGCCGGCCCCGCGACGTCACGAGGGCTCGGCTTCGATGATGCTGATCGCATCCTTGGTCTTGATGACCCGCGAGACTTGGAGGCCGGCGGCGGCGCAAAGCGCGCTGTATTCTGCGAACGTGCGCTCCTGACCCCCAAAGTTGACCATCATTCCCAAGTCCATCCACTTCGCGCGCGAGGGCGCATTGTCGTTCTCGACCAGGTGCTCGATCACGAGAATGTGGGCCGCCGGGGCGCAGTGAGCGCGGCAAGTCTCGAGAATCCGGCGCGCCGACGTGTCGGGCCAGTCGTGAAGCACGTGGCGCAAGACGTAGAGGTCGGCCGTCGGCGCGCTGTCGAAGAAACTCCCCGCGATACAGCGCCAGCGCCCATTCCACGCCCGAACGGCTGCGTTTTCTCGCAGCCGCTCGACGACCTTCGGCGAGTCGAATAGCACCCCGACCACGTCCGGGTTGCGCCGCAGCACCGCGTGCAGCACCGAACCGTTCCCGCCACCGAGATCCACTACCGTTTCGGCCCGCGAGAAGTCGTATGCAGTGACGATCGCGTCGACCTCTTGCTCGCAGAGTCCGCTCATCATGGCGTCGAACGCCTGACCGCGTTCCGGATGTTCGTCCAGGTATTGCCAGAACGGGGAGCTGAACACGGAGTTCCACCCGGCCTGACCTGTGCGCACGGTCACCGGAAGGGTCGCCAGCGCGCTGTTCATCTCTTTACCGAAGAAGCTAACCAGCGGCCACAAGCTGTCGGCGTTTTTCCGGCGCAGCCACTGCGCCGCGGGGGTAAGCGCTACCTTTCCGTCGACGAGCGCGAACACCCCCACTGTACTGAGAGCGCGCAGCAAGCGGTGCAAATGGGACGGCGAGCACGACGCGAGCACAGCCAGCTCCTCGAGATCGAGCGGCCCGTCGCCGAGCAGATCCGCGAGCTCGAGCTCCGCCGCACAGCTGATGGCGTGCGACACGACTCCCGCCAACGCGAGTTGCACCAACAAGTTCTTCGCATGGGTTTCCATGATCCGCAGCGTCTCGCGTCCTACGCCCTTGGGGGAGCGACCGGCGTTTCGTGTCCAGCCGTGGGGTTTCCCCGATTACGAGATGGAACCTCACAAGTGATTGTTTGCATGCAGAATGATCCCCAGAAAGTGCCAATCCGTCAGATTTGTAGTCGCCCGCCAGGTCGAACGTCGCCGCCGTGACTCCCGTGGTTCGCTACCGCTAACCGCCCGCCACCGTGAGCCCTTCGACGAGCAGCGACCCGCAGCGAACCCCGCCCCGTGCATCGGCGTCGGACCCCACCGCCACGATCCCACGAAAGATTTCGGGCAGCCTACCCGCGATCGTAACTTCGTTGACCGGACGCACGATCTCACCACCTTCGACCAAGAATCCCGCCGCGCCGCGCGAGTAATCCCCGGTCACGATGTTCACACCGCGACCGAGGAGCTCTCCGACGACGAAGCCGGAGCGGCACTGCGCAATGATGTCGTCGAGCGAGCCCGCCGTCGCGCGCACGACGAGGTTGTGGGCTCCGCCGGCGTTTCCGGTAGTCGTGAGGCCCAGTCGTCGCGCCGCGTAAGCCGAGAGCATGTAGCCCTGCAATACTCCGTTTGCGACGAGCTGGCGGCACCGAGTGACGACGCCCTCGCCGTCGAACGGTGCGCTCGCGAGACCTCGCAGGATCAGAGGGTCTTCGTCCACCGTGAGGAACGACGGCAGCACCTGGGTTCCCGCGGCGCCGGTGAGAAACGAGGCACGTCGATACTGCGCCGGCCCTTGTAACGAGGCCGCGAGATGCTCGAATAAGCCCTTGGCGAGCTCCGCGGGAAATATCACCGGCGCCACGCGAGTCGAGATCTGCCGGCCGTTCAGCCGGCGCACTGCGCGCCGGGCCGCTTCGGCGCCGACGTTCTCAGGCGTATCCAAGTCGCCGGGCGATCGCGCCACGGTGTACCAGTGATCGCGCTCAAGCGAGGCGCGTTCTTTCGCGACGATACGGCAGCTCAGCGAGTGCATGCTCACGGGATAACCCGCGGCGAAGCCGTGCGAGTTTGCGTACGTTCGATATCCGGAGCTCGTGAAAGTCGTCGCCCCCTCGGAGTTCGTGATTCGTGCGTCGAGAGCACGAGCGGCGTCCTCGGCGCGGCGCGCGAGCGCCGTCGCGCCATCGAGATCGATGTTCCACGGGAAATGAAGCTCGAGATCCGGGACGTTGCTCGCCATCGCGTCCGGTTCCGCGAGCCCGAAATGCGGTTCCCGCTCGGTAAAGCGTGCGATCCCCAGCGCCTTGCGCACCACTTCCTCGACGGTCTTCGACGCGAGATCGGACGTCGTCGCGGTGCCCTTCTTCTTGTCGCGATAGGCGGTCACCGTGAGGGCGCAGTCGCACTTTCGCCGCACCGACTCCAGTTGCCCCATCCGCACGGTCACGGCCAGCCCTTCGTCGCAACTCGCTTTGGCCTCGGCCTGATCGGCGCCCAGGCGTCGCGCAAGCTGCACGACTTCCGCGGCGATCGACGGTAGTGTGGTTGCGGCGCGGGCGGTATCCATCGTCGTGGTGCTCGTGGCGTCCGCTACGCTCGGGTGCCACCGACCGTCAGGGAGTCGACTCGGATCGTGGGCTGGCCGACGCCAACCGGCACGGATTGTCCGTCCTTGCTGCAGGTCCCCTGCCCACCGTCGAGCTGCAAGTCGCTGCCGACCATCGACACGCGCGTCAGCACTTCCGGTCCGCTGCCGATGAGCATCGCGCCTTTGACGGGCGTCGTCCTCTTGCCGCGCTCGATCAGATAGGCCTCGGTTGTGGAGAACACGAACCTGCCCGACGCGATGTCCACCTGCCCGCCGCCGAAGTTCGACGCGTAGATCCCCTTGTCGACGGACGCGATGATCTCTTCCGGGTCGTACGTTCCGGGCAGCATGTAGGTATTGGTCATCCGGGGTATCGGCGCGTGAGCGAACGATTCGCGTCGGCCGTTTCCGGTCGGCTTCGCTTGGAGGAGCCGGGCACTCGTCTTGTCGTGCAGGTAGCCTGTCAGCATGCCGGCTTCGACGAGCGTGTTGCATTGCGTCGGAGTGCCTTCGTCGTCGACATTTAGGGAACCGCGCCGGCCGGCGAGAGTGCCATCGTCGACGATCGTGCAATGCTCGGGCGCGACGCGTTCGCCGATGCGGCCGGAGAACGCGGAGGTTCCCTTGCGGTTGAAGTCTCCCTCGAGCCCGTGGCCGATCGCCTCGTGCAGCAGAATCCCGGGCCATCCAGAGCCCAGCACGACCGGCATGTTCCCGCTTGGGGACGGCACGGCCTCCATATTTACGCACGCCGAACGCACGGCTTCGGCGGCGAGCTCGAGCGGCCGGCCGTTGCCCATGATCACGGCGAAATCCCCGCGTCCGCCGCCGCCGGCAAAGCCCTGCTCGCGACGGCCGCCGTCCTGCATGATCACCGTCAGGTTGAGCCGCACTAGCGGCCGCACGTCCGCTGCGAGCGCGCCGTCGGAGCCCTGCACGAGCATGACCTCGTAGACGCCCGCCAACGTGCCGAGGACCTGCACGACACGTCGATCCATCGCGCGGGCGCGGTGATCGAGATCGGTCAGCAGGGCGACCTTGCGTTCGTCGGACAGCCCCTGTAACCCATCCGCGTTCGGGTACAGAGCGCAGCAAGGCCGGCGTGTCGCGACCTTGATTCGGCCGTCACCTTGCGATTGCGCGATCCCGCGAGCTGCGGCTACGGCGTCCATCAGAGACGCACCGTCGAGCCGCTCGGAGTACGCAAACCCCGCGCGCTCGCCGGAAACTGCATGAACGCCGAGGCCGCGATCGAGCTTGTAGGTTCCCTCCTTCACGAGTCCGTCTTCGACCGTCCAGGTTTCGTAGCGCACGAGCTGAAGATACAGATCGGCATAGTCGAGCGAGCGCCCCATCGCGGCGGACAACGCGCGGTCCAAGGAGGCGAAGTCCAAGTCCGCGGGCAGGAGCAACTGCTCGCGCGCCAACGCGAGGGGGTCGGCTGGCGTGTCGGTATTCGAGTACGGCTCGATCAAGCGTGTTGCCTCCGGACCTTCTTCCGAGCAGACAGTAGAGGCAGTGACGATCGCAAGCACGAGGTGTGCCCGTTTGCGGATTGACTTTGTTGTAAGCTAATGCAAATACTCGACGGTGGCTGAATAGCGCTGCTATCTGCGCCCCAATCCGCACCGGAGTACAGCATGGTCGGTTCGTTGACGACCGAGGCCCCCCTGGAGTGGCTCAATCCTTTCGCTTGCCGAATGTGGGATTGCCACGACCGGCTACAAGACGACCTTACCGACGTGTCCTGCCGGGACGTCATCGAGAGCTTCTCCCGCGACGGTCAGAAGCTTCCGGTTCTTGCCCGGCCGCGCAAGGCTGGGGGCGACTTCGAGCACGAGCTCATCTACGGCGCGCGTCGATTGTTCGCGGCCCGCCACCTCAACGTCAAATTGCTGGCGCGGGTCAGCGATATCGACGATCGCGCGGCCCTCGTGGAGATGGACATAGAGAATCGCCTGCGGCGCAACATCAGCCCGTACGAGCGGGGGATGTCGTTTCGAGCATGGTTGCGCGATCGCTACTTCCAGTCGCAGGACGAGTTGGCTGGGACGCTAGGGTTGTCGACGGCGCAGGTGTCGCGGCTGCTCCGGTTCGCCGAGCTTCCGACGGCATTGGTTACGGCGTTTTTGGACCCGCGGGACATCCGCGAATCGTGGGCCGTCGCGCTGGCCGAGCGCTGCGCCGAGCCGCCTGCAAAGTCCAAGCTGGTCGCTTTCGCGAGGTCGCTCACGCGATGGAGGGACCGCCCAACCGATGCCCAGCAAGTCTACAAGCTGCTGATCGATTGCGACGACAGGCAACTAAGCCGCGTACGCCGACGCGACGAGATCGTGCGGTCGGACCAGGGAGCGCCGCTGTTCCGCGTCTCGTATCGGCACAACGGTCTGCACGTAGTGATCCCGCGTGTGTTGGCCTCGTCGACCATCGTGAGTGACTTGACGGTCGTCCTCAAGAGCTTGTTACAAAGCTCGCACGGCCTGCCGGAGCAGCCGCCGCTTCGGCACACCATAGCCGCTCGCAAGATACGCGCGCATCTTTCGCAGTAGTGCGGCTAGACGCGAGGGCCATGTTGCTGTGCGTGCGTACGACGGAGGGAGCTCGAGCATGCGTTACCGTAGCCTGGTGGGGCGGCAGTGAGCCCCCCCGCGATCTCGAACGGCCCGCTGCGGGCGCCGCTGACCAATGTTGGCGGCAAGACCGCATTCATCACCGGCGGGTCGAGCGGAATCGGGCTAGGGATCGCCCGCGCGTGCGCAGCCGCGGGGATGAGGATAGTGATCACCTTCCAGACCGAGGAACACGTTGTCGAGGCGCGCCGATCTCTCGAAGCCGACGGTGCGACATTTCGCGCAATCGAGCTCGACGTGCGGGATCGGCACGCGATGGCGAACGCCGAGGCCGAGGCCCGTTCGGTGTTCGGCAATATCCACCTGCTGTGCAACAATGCGGGTGTCGGGATCGCGACGCCCATCACGGAAAGTTGCTTCGGCGAATGGGACTTCGCCCTCGCGGTAAATCTGGGCGGAGTCATCAACGGCGTGCAGACGATCGTGCCTGGGATGATGGCCCACGGCGAACCCGCGCACGTAGTTGCCACCGCATCGATGAGCGGGCTCTTCCACGGCGGCACTGCGGGCATCTATACGACGACCAAGTTCGCGGTCGTGGGGATGATGGAGGCCCTGCGCGCGGAGCTCGCACCGGCCGGTATCGGCGTATCGGTGCTCTGTCCGGGCTTCGTGACGTCCAACATTCACCGTTCGGAGCGGAAGCGGCCCCCCGAGTCGTTTCCGCTCGGCAGGCCGTCGGATCGAGATCTCGAGCGCGCCGCGAGGTTGCAGGCAATGATGCCGGTGGGCATGCCGCCGCTCGAATGCGGCGAACGTGTTCTGCGCGGAATTCGGCGAAACGACATGTACATCCTCACGCATCCGGAGTACGAGCAGGGGGTGCGGGACCGGTTCGAGGCGCTGCTGGCGTCGATGCCGCCGCCGGAACGACTCGAGGCCCAGCAAGCGGTGCTGCGCCACGCAGTCTACGTGCTAGAGCGGCAACGCCTTGCGGAGGCATCGGCGTAGTCCGCAGCGCCGTAGCCAAGGGCTATTTTTTGACGCGCACTTCCCGCGCGGTCGGATCGGACTCGTGGATCGCGAGAAAGTTGAGGCCGAGCGGCAGAACGGAATAGCCGAATCCCAGGAGTAGTTCCTGCAATGCCCCCGCGTCGCACTTGATCCGCTCCACCAGCAACAGCGGCTTCATGCGGCCGAGGCACTGTTTCGCGCCTTCCAGCACCTCGATCTCCATTCCCTCGACGTCGACTTTGACCAAATCCACGCGCGCAAGCCCGAGACCGTCGAGCGTGATCATTCGCGTGCCGATGCCTCTGCCTGCGGAGTAGTCGATCTCCTGGCCGATGAATTCGGTATTCGGACGCTTCCTGATCTCCAGGCTGCCGTAGCTCGCGGGCGACAAGTAGTTCGGAACGGGCACCTCGATCTCGCCCTCGGTGGCTCCGACCGCTGCCCAGACCGCTCGCGCGTTGAAGCAATTGTTGAGGGAAATGTTTCCCGCCAACGCATAGAAGACTCTTTCCTGCGCCTCGATGGACAGCACTTCACCCCAGCCGTGCATGAACCGCGCCCACTCGACGGTGTGCACACCGATGTTCGCGCCGCAGTCTATCGCTACGACACCGTCGCCAAAGTTGCGCCGCCTCTTCTCGAGCAGCATGAGCACCGCCGTCACCTCGTCGGGGTCATAGGCGGAGTTGGCGAGCAATTGGTACCCGACGCCGTAACCGCCGCCGTCGATCAGCCGGTAGTCGTGCCGGTTGAGGATCATCGTGCCGTGCTCGGTGGACGCGAGCACGAAGGCGTTCGGGCGTGGTGATACCTTTCTCATCGTTTACCTGCTCGATGTTTCGCGTTACCGCGTGCGGCTCCCACCGCGAACACCAGGGGTATCACCGATACGCGGGCTTCCACGCCGTAACGGTCGTCCGAGAGCCCGAGCCCGTTCTTCGCGGACACACTTAAGCGAGATGGGTCTCACCGTCAACGCGCGGCGCAACGCCGAAAGCCTATTGACTCGAGGCAAACGTTCGTCGCCGCCTCGTGGCACGTTGGTAGTCGATGCGATGCCACGGCCGCGCGAGCCGGCGGGCAGGGCACAACGCGTAGTACAGTGGCCGTCACCCGCGTGGAACGGTAGGATCGCCCTGCCGCCCGTGGAAGAACTAACGATGAGATCTCAAGACCGAGGTTCGCTACGGCAGCGGGGGCCGGACCGTGATTCGTCTCGAGCTGGCGGGCTGAGCACGCGGCGCAACAACACGGGAGGACTCTGCATGCGACTTTTCACACGCACGATCGGCGCGACGCTTCTCACGCTCGTCGCCGCGGCACCCGTTACGGCCTCGGCGGCGACGATCGCTGCGCAAGGCCCGGTGGTCTACGGGCACCACCACCTCAACACCACGGACATGGCGGCGCAGAAGCGGTTCTACGTCGACACGCTCGGCGGCAAGCTCGCGACGATCGGCACGAACAACTTGGAAGTGATCGAGTTTCCGAACGTGTTCCTGTTTTTCCGCCCGATGCAGGCGCCGACGGGCGGCACGATCGGCAGCACGGTAAACCACATCGGCTTCTCGGTTCCGGACTTGAAACCCGTGGTGGCGAAGCTCAAAGCCAACGGCTACAAGATGATCACGAGCGACTCGGTGGCCGCCACCGTCAAGATCACCGACGACATCGCGGCCGCGAGCCCCACGACCAACATCGCGTTCGCGCTCGGGCCCGAGGACGTGAAGGTCGAGCTCGTCGAGGTCAAGGCGCAGCAGGCGCCGATTCAGCTGCACCACGTGCACTTCTTCGGCGAGCATCCCGCCGAGATGCAGGCCTGGTACGCGAAGACTTTCGGCGCCGCCGTCCAGCCGCAGGGGGCGGGGCAGGTGTTCGTGACGGCACAGCTGCCGGGCGTGACGTTGAGCTTCTCGCCGTCGCAGTCGCCGACCGTGGCCACGCAAGGCCGCGCGCTCGATCACATCGGCTTCGAGGTGAAGAACCTCGAAGCGTTTACGAAGAAGCTCGAGGCGGATGGGATTCCGCTGACCGTGTCCTATCGCAAGGTGGACGCGCTCGGCATCTCGATCGCGTTCATCAAGGATCCGTGGGGCACGAACATCGAGCTCACCGAGGGGCTGGCGGGGATCGACTAGGCAACGCCAAGGTCGCTCGCTTCAGAATTCGGTAAACGCCGCGCTGCTCTCGCACCTCCGCGGAGGGCTGTCCTGCGCCGATTCCGTGCATCCGCCCCTCCGCGGAGGGGTCGGTGCCGTCGTACTCGTGGTACTCGAGCCCGCGAACGATTGCCGCCATCCGCGCTTCCGCGGCAGCGCGATCGAGATCCGCGCCGTCGGCGCCGATGCCGTCATCGACCATGTCCTCGGCGCGATACCCGCCGCGCGGAATCACGCGCCCGTCCGGCCGGCGGAAGTAAATGCCGCCGCGCTCGTCACGCTCGATCGTGAACCCGCCCTCGTGCAGCAGCGTGTGGTGATGCGTGCAGAGCAGCGTCGTGTTCTCGAGGCTCGTCTCGCCGCCATTGGTCCAATGGCGAATGTGGTGCGCGTCGACGTAGTGCGCGCGGCTGCATCCCGGGAACGTGCAGCCGCGGTCGCGCGACCGGAGCGCGCGCCTGAGCGCGGTCGACACCGTGCGCTGCTTGCGGCCGACGTCGAGCGGCGTGCCGTGCTCGTCTTCGACGATCGTCACCACGCTGCCGTCGCACGCGAGCCGCCGCACGGTCTCGATCGGCAGGTCCGAGCGCCCGGCCCCTCCGTGGAGGGCTCTCTCGTCGACGTGCACGACCACTTGATAGTGATCGGCTGCGGGCGCGGCCCGCTCGTCCTTCGCGGCTCCGTCGCCGAGGTAGTCCTTCATGACTGCGACGAACGCGTCCGCCTGCTGCGCGCGCCAGCACCCGCCCGAACGCTCGCTCGCGAACTCGACGCCGATCGCCGCCTCGCCCGCCGCGACTGCTCGGTCGATCGCATGCCCGACGAGCTCGCCCTCGGCCGCCGGCAGCTCGATGACGATCCGCACGCGGTTACGGGCGTGATCGCGGAACAGCGTGAGCGACCTGCGCTCCCACACGTGCCGCGCGCCCTCCGCGGACTCGGGCGTCCCGTTGAGAATCTGCCGGCAACGCTGCTCGACATCCGGCGCCGACGCGTTCAACGCATACGCGAGCAGCAGGTCCTCGTCGTGCTCCGCAGCGACGCGCGTGAGCGCACGCGCCTTCGTGTACGACAGCCGACCGTCCGCGAGCGCGGCCGAGATCGCCGGCAGCGCGCGTAGCGCGTTCGCGGTGCGGACCCTCTCCCGCGCCGCGGACAACGACACCCCGCAGCTCCACACCAGCCATTCGGCGCAGCTCGCGCAGCCCCACTTCGCCCAGCCGTAGCGCTCGTCGAACGCGCGCACGAGCAGGAGACCTTGATACGACTGGCTGTTCATTCCGCGCTCGTGCTTCGCAATGGCACGGCCGAGCTCGTCGATGGAGAGATCGTCAAGGGCGGCGAAAGGGACTGCGCCGCGCGCAAAGGATGCGGTCATGAGCGTCTCCGGGCTGGTGGATACGGTACTGATTATACGTATGGGGTATCCACTTAGCTCCACCTGCGTCAATATATAGGGGTGAGCCGTTCCGCGGAATCCCTAGCTGCTGGTCGAGATTACCCGCGTACGTGGGACCAGTTCATGGACTGGTT